>Ga0076197_136_pt1 | contig 3720 bp, 7 predicted proteins | sample RifGroE1_FD_68261 | JGI IMG/M metagenome (GOLD analysis project Ga0076197, IMG submission 68261) | Parcubacteria (Azambacteria) bacterium GW2011_GWE1_42_9 | reverse complement strand
AATTGAAATGAACATTTTTGGTCCCACTCGGGCCATGGCGATCCGCCTACCACTCTTTCACTAAAACTGTCGATGCTTTCAATCATGGAAAGCTCAATTTTGTCATACCCCCAAAGTTGAAATGTTTCGGAAATTTTGGCCGCTACAAATTCACGTAATCTTGCTTCGTGACCAAATATGTCTCGAAAACCATCGAAACTTGCTTTCGTGCTTTTAAACATTGTCCGCCTCCTTTCCAAAAAGAATTGTTGTTAAAGACCAAGTAAAAATCGCCTAAATTCCCACACCCTGACTATGCGAATGATATACAGAAATGAATTGATTTCGTCAAATGGGTGCCCAACGGGATTCGAACCCGTGATGAGAGTTCCACAAACTCTAGTGTTAACCGCTACACTATGGGCACCGCATAAAAACCGCGTTTTCAACGCATCATGCAATGATCTTGCGTGTGAATTTTAGTCAATCAAATACACTTCGGCGCCTTCGCTTATTTTATCACCAACTTTCAACCCGATCACATCGCCCTTCTTCGCCGATTTTATATTTTCATGCTCTATCTGCATCGACTCCACAACCTGTTCAGGCGCGCCATCTTTATCTCCAAACTGAATCTTGTCGCCAACGGATAATTTTCCTGACAAATCGATAATGGCCACTCCTATATTTCCGTAATAATGCGTGATTTTGCCTATTTTTTTCATAAAAATATATTAATGATAATTATTTGCCAATATATCACAAAGCAAATCTTGCCGCAACTCGATGGACCTAGGCGGAATCGGACCGCCGACTCGTCAATGCGAATGACGCGTGATGCCACTTTACCATAGGCCCTAAAACATTCTTTCAGCCCTGTGTCGGGGCGCCGAGAGTCGAACTCGGGCTAAATCTTCCCAAAAGACTCGTGCTACCACTACACTACGCCCCGCCACCCACATAGTATATTTTAATTTTCATTGAATTTCAACTTATTTTGTGGTATTTTAGTTTTGGAGTTGTTGTATGAAATCCGCCTGTAGCTCAATTGGATAGAGCAGGACGCTTCTATCGTCAAGGTTGGGGGTTCGAGTCCCTCCGGGCGGACAAAAAAAGAAATGCAGGTTAAATTCCGATCGGTTCTAAACATGCATTTTGCATACGGCAAATGCGTTTGCCGAAACATTGCCGAAACAATTTGACTATAATAAATTACGCCTGTTATAGTTGATAAAATACAATTAGGGTTAGTTCTTCCGATAAATAATTTAAATAAATGCAAAGGAGGATGCGATATGGCAAATGGCAGAATTTGCGGATTTTGCGGAGAAGGCGGTTGCGGCAACGACTTGGAACTTTTTAATCATAAAGGAAAGCGCTATGTGCCGATTTGCAACAATTGCGTTAAGCTGATCGAAAACATGACAGTTTGCCATTGCATCGGCTGCAATCGTTTGTGGTTGGAAAAAAAATTTTGTCGTTTGAACGAAACTGTAAATTACGCGAACTGTGAAAAATGCCGATCAATCGCGGCATAAAAATTACTCCGCAATTGCGGAGTTTTGTTTTTGCAGTATTCCGTGAAACTGGAATATAATTTAATTATGACAACGGAAAAACAAAACACCGGAAAAATCGGAGAAGACATCGCGGTAAAATTTTTGGAAAAAAATAATTATAAAATTTTGGAAAGAAATTATAGAAAGCCCTGGGGTGAAATTGATATTGTCGCGTTGTCTCCCTACGAGAGATCTCTCGAAGATAGAGATGTTGAAGAAAAAGAATTGGTTTTTGTGGAAGTAAAAACGCAAAATGAAAAATTCGAATGGCGTCCGGAAGAAAATATTGGATTCCATAAAAAACGACAATTATCAAGAATAATTTCGGCATATTTAAAAATAAAAAAAATTTCTGAAAATCAAAATTGGCGCGTCGATGTCGTGGCAATAAAATTAAATTTCAAAACAAAAATCGCGCAAATTGAACACATCAAAAATGTTATGTTAAACTGATTTTGTTATTCGGGGCGGTTAGCTCAGTGGTAGAGCGCTTCGTTTACACCGAAGAGGCCGCAGGATCAATCCCTGCACCGCCCACAAAAAACTCCCCCGCCTTAGCGGGGGAGTTTTTTGTGCAGTTTTGTTTTTTCTTTTTCCAAACTCTACCTCGGAATGATTTCTTTCCAGCCGGGGAGGCCTAATGCGTCGATATCAATGGTTACCGAAACCATGTTCGCGATATTGGATTTGACGGATTTTTTGAGTCGTTTATTATATAATCTATATGATAACTTTTCGCTCTCATACCAGAGACGACATACCTTTAAGGGTAATTTGGCTGAACAACAAAAAAGCGACTCAATACGCCATAGACAATCCCGGCCATAAAACTACCATCAAAGAGCAGAATAAATGGTTTGATAACTATGAACAAGAGTCGCGTTTAAAACGAAAGAAGTTTTTCACAATTCTTTATTATAATAGGCCGGTTGGTTTTATGGGGCTTTCCAATATTGACCCAGAAAAAAAGACTGCGGAAATTTTTATTTTAATCGGCGACGATGGTCACAGAGGAAAAGGTGTCGGTAAATTTTCCGTTGAATATCTTATTGGGATAGCATTTAAAAAAACGGGGCTTAGACGGTTAATGTTAGAAGTAAATAAATTGAATCATCCCGCTATTAAGCTCTATGAGAATCTTGGTTTCCAAAAAATAGGAGAAAATGAAACGGAGATTAAAATGATTCTTAAAAGCTCAAATCTTGCGTGATATTTCGTTTTGTGGTATATGTTAGATAGTTTGTTCTTTAAATAAACTGAAAAGGAGGGATGGCCATGAAAAAGGTTACAAGGTCACGGATTAGTAAAAAGTCACATGTCGTATGTCGTGGGAACCGGAAGGTTGTTCGCGCCAGTCGTGAAGCTATCGGCGCCATGAAGTATAAGGCCCAATGACGCTCCATTGGTGTCGCTTCAATCGACCAAGCGGAAGAAAAAAACCTTCCGCTTTTATTTTAAAATATTCTGAAGAAGGCGATTTGGTTCTAGATCCAATGGTTGGTGGTGGAACATCTGCAATAGAAGCTAAATTATTAAAGAGGAAATTTATTGGAATTGATATAAATCCTAATAGTATAGATACAGTACGAAAACTTCTAAATTTTGATGGTGAATATGAACCGGAAATTATTGTTGGAGATGCAAGAGCCATTGAAAAAATAAAAGATGAGAGTATAGATTTAATAATAACTCACCCTCCTTATCTTAATATTATTAAATATTCAGACGGAATAATAGATGGTGATTTGTCTAATTACTCAAGTCCTAATTTGTTTCTAAAGGAGTTTGAAAAAGTAATTTTAGAATTAAAAAGAGTGTTAAAACCGAATAAATATTGTGCCGTTTTGATAGGTGATACAAGAAAACGAAGACATTTTGTTCCGCTTGCTTATATGGTAATGAGCTTATTTTTGAAACATGGATTTATATTGAAAGAAGATATTATTAAAACACAACATAATTGTAAATCAACGCCTCAATGGAAAAATGTTAAAATGGATTTTTATTTGATTATGCATGAACATTTATTTGTATTTAGAAAACCTAATATTAATGAAAATCTTTCTGACTATAAATGGAGTATGAAAATTTAAAAAAATAATAACGCCATCCATGGCGTAGGATGGTTAGGGGCGGAGGAGAAAAGAGTTTTACAATTTTTGCACTCTGTCCAGCCGATAAC
>Ga0076197_135_pt1 | contig 6842 bp, 7 predicted proteins | sample RifGroE1_FD_68261 | JGI IMG/M metagenome (GOLD analysis project Ga0076197, IMG submission 68261) | Parcubacteria (Azambacteria) bacterium GW2011_GWE1_42_9 | reverse complement strand
CCCGAGATCCGGCCTGACCAAAGAATCAACTGAAATGCCGCAGGAATTATTTGAAAAAACGGAATTTTCCACAATGGCGTCGGCGTCTATCAGGCGCAGGGCGATGCCTTGGGCGTTGTCAAAAACGGAATGATTGATGTTAACTTTGGCGCCGACAATTTTCACCATTTCTTTAACCGGTCGCATTATTCCCACACCGCCGTAATGAAATTCCGCATAATCAAGATTGATTTGAGAGCCGGCACTGAAAACAACATTGTGCCAGTCGCCCTGTTGCGGGGTTGTCGAGGCAAGGCCGTCGGCGTCTTTTACCGAGGTGAAAATTATCGGCGCGGCGGCGGTACCAACGGCGTTAAGCGTCCCCTGAACTTCCAGTGCCGTATAACTGCTGTATTGCGGAATGATTTTTACTCCGGGCTCTATCGTTAAGGTAGCGCCGGACGCCACGGTCGGCCGTTCAAACTGGTAAAAAAACAGCCGGTAAGGACTGCCGGATAGCGTCCAAGTGGTGTTTTGAGAAATCGTTGTTGTTGCCGCAATGTCCGTTCCCGATCCGGTTCCAGTAATTTGAATCGTAGAGGTAGCGGAGTGGCCGTCCCGGCGCCGAGATTGTCTTCCGTCGAGGTCGCCACCGGCCCCCCTTCCCCGGCCATTTCATAGTTATTTACCGCCCCGGGAGTTCCTCCATTTGCCGATGATGGCGCCCAATTTGCCGAATCATTAGAGCCACCGCCGGCTGTTTTTCTTTCAAGCGTTTTTCCGTCGCCGTTAGCGCCCCAGGAACTGGAATAGGCGACTTCATCAACAACCAATCCGTCCGGCGCGATTATTTTCACCGTTGAACTGGAATTTTTAAGAGACATAACCGTGTCGATAACGGCGCCGTTGTAGCCGGCATAACTGCCGTTCACGAAAGTCCAAGCGTCTCCCGTCAGAACGATATATCCGCCGGCGGGCATTATCATCGAGCCCTGGCTGTTGTTTTTCGGAGGAACATTAAGGCCGTGATTGGTGGCGTTATCGCCGTCGTTTAACTTCCAATCGGTCAGATCGATGCTTTTGGCGCTCTTGTTATACAATTCTACCCATTCTCGGTCTTTTCCGTTCAAAGTGTCCGATCCCTCAAAATCATACATAATTTCGTTGATAATAAGGTCGCCCGCCACTATGCCGGCGCCGCTGTCCGTTGAGGTTGCCGTTGTCCCATTATTTTGCGACTGATTTTGCTGCACCGCCACCGAATTTGAACTACCTCCTCCGCCTCCGCCGGTGTAAGTGTATGTGGGCGAAGTCGGCGTCCCCGTGCCGACATTGCTTGGCGTTGAGCCCTGTCCCGTTGGTGCTGATATTGCCGAAGAAGATCCCGCTTTTTCCTCGTTTGCCGAAACATTTGCCGAAACATTTGCCGAATTCGGCGCCGGCGCTGGCGCTGATGGAGGTGGCGCCGAAGGCGCCACCTCCGCTATTTGTATCAACTGCGACGGCGCCGTTGGCGCTTCACCGCTTGTTATCGTCATTGCCGGCTGTTGCGCGCCGCCGCTGTCCGAAGCGGTAAATAAACTCGCCAGAAAACCAAAAAATGTCTGATTTTGATCGGTTAAAGAGTTTTCATTCGCTTTTTGCTTTGCCAATTCCACTTTTTTCGCCACCTCGGCGTCATCGAGAAACAAACTTATCACCCCCGCGCCGTTCATCACCGCCTGACGGGAGAGGCGAGCCCAGTATTCTTGAAGAATTTGTGGATCTTTTAACCAGTAACTTTTATTACTTTTATCACTTATGACCGTTGCCAAATCAAACAACTCGCCATTTTCATCATATCCATAGGCGAAAGTTCCATCTTCAAAGGCGATTTTGGGCTTTTGATATATCGGCAAATTAATCGTATCGGGGCTGAAAAAATGATTGTTGGTGTAGGTCGCCAAGTTGTCAAAATACGCTCCCAGATCTCCGTAGATAATCGGTCTTTTGCCCTGATTGAACAAATTTTTTCCCAGATTCTCGGTTAAACCGCTGGAATTGTTCGCCGTCCAATTCTCGTAAAAACTGGGGTCGTTCAACCCCGGATGAGGATCGTTTCGAGTGTGCTCCGGCACGGTTAAATCCTCAATTAAATGAAGAATGTGGCCGAGAGTTAAATAGGCGTCTTTTTCTCTGTTTTTTGCGTATCTTTCAATGCCGGCTTCATAAGAAAAAACAAACGGCATACTGCTTGGGTCGGACTTGCCCGCGATTATGACGCCCATCGTTCCCGTTTGGCCCAATTTGGCTAACTGATATTTTGAATAAAGCCCCCAATTTTTAGACGAATATCCGTTGACAAATAACACCGAAGTATCTAATCCGCGATCCAATATCGGATCGTAAAAATGGTTTAACCACCTTGGAGCGAAATCCTCGTCTATGGAACCCTGAATAACCCACTGTTTCTGTTCATCGCTAAGTTTTTTGCCGGTTGAAAGTTCGTAAAAAGAGATGATTTCTCTGGTTAAATCCGGATGCGTTGTCTGATCGTCATAGGCGTCAATTTTACCGGAAAACAGAAAACCGGAAGCCAAAAATATGACTCCTCCGATAAAAACCGATATTAAATTCCTTGCTTTCATTAACTTGAATTAATTAAAATTCATCTATTTTCCATATTCCATTATCACTTTTATGCATTGATAGTATCCAAATCTCTTGACCATTTTCTTTAATCGTCATATTAAAATCATTGCCGCCAAATCCTGAGATTTCTCGTAGTTCTCCAGTTTTTAGCCATTTTATTAACTGTTCAATTTTCCCATCAGTTTTCATTTGTTCAAGTTCTGATTTTATTTCTTCATCTCCATACTTCCCCGCCAGCTCAAAATCGCCTTTTTTAACGGCATCGGTAAACAAGGCGACGGTTTCTTCCGGCGTCTTTCCGCCCCATTTTTCGCTTTCTTTAAGCGATTTTTCAATCATTTTTACCGCTTTCATCTGCTGATAATAAGGGGTCTGGGTATATTGCCAATATTGCCATCCGGCGACTGCCAAAATTAATAAGCTTCTTTTTTCTTTTTCCGTCGTTATTTACACCATTATTCCGCTCCGGCGCCTTCGGCGCCGGTTCATTATTTTCCGTATTTTTTCTATTTTCTCCCTCTTGGCTCGCCTCCGGCTCGCCAAACTTCATCGTTTCCATAATTTTTCAATTATACTCCACAATCTCAATTTTCCCAAAACTCTTTAGTTATCCACAGTTTTTCAATTTACGCCTAAAAACTATTGATTCCTGGAATCAATAGTCTAAAAGAAGTTGAGATGTGTCTGAAAAATCAAAATCCTCTATGAACTTTCTAAATTCATTTTTATAAATTTTTGAATTTACAAAAATTTCGTTTAAATACTTTTTATTGACAACCCCCGAAAAAATCGACTTGCCTAAATAGTCCCTGTGACTTGACCATTTATATGATGCAAGAAAATCAAAGGCCTTATCCATTTTTTTGATGCCACGCTCTTTCCAATGCGGGCTTATTAAGTCTAATGGATTCAAATGAATATAATAGGGTATATAGATAAATTGAGATTCTCCTTTAACTGACACCGATTTAAATGCGCCCTGAAATAAAGATCCCACTCTTCCATATTTCAAATTAAAATAATTAGCGTAACCCACGCCAATTTTATTCATAAATTTAGAAATGCCATCATCTTCCTTTTGCCTCAATAAAAAATGACAATGATTCGGCATTAAGCAATAGGCCAATATGTCAACCAGTGGTTTTCTGGCGTCCGGCTTTTCTCTTTCTTTAATGCGATATTTGGCGTTTAAAACCGACTTCGTATCATTGAAAATTGCTAAATTGGTCATAAACCTGAGATAATCGCTTTCATCTAAAAATATCGTTCTTTTTTCCACCCCGCGATTAAAAATATGATACATGCCATATGTCTCCAACCGTTCTTTGCGCATAATACTGTTATATTATTACTATTGATTCCAGGAATCAATAGTTTTGAGATAGTTATCCACACAAAATAAAAACAACCCAAAAGGGTTGTTTTTATTTCAGAAATTTCCGAAAAAATTACTTGCTAACTTCGCTTTTGAGCTTTTCAAGCCAAGCCGCCGCCGCATCGCGGCCGCCAAGACCAAAAGCCAAACCGCCGGCTAAAGCCAACATCGCCACAAAGCCCATGATCAAAGTATTGACCAAAGCGCCGGCAATGCCAAGTTGTGAAAGCGTCGCCAAAAAGGCGAAAATCAAGACCGCCCATTTGGTTAAAGCGCCCAAAAAGCGAGCTGAATGAAGTCGCGCCGCCAAAACCGATGCCCTAACCAATTTGGAAGCGAACGCCGCCACCACCACTCCCGCCAGCATTATCAATACGGCAATTGCGATATTCGGCGCATAAAGCAAAACCTGTTGCAAAAAGTCGGAAAACGCCGCCAGCCCCAAAACATCGCTTACTGCGAGCAAGGTAACAATGGCGAAAAACCATTGGACCAATGCCCCCAGAAAATGCCCTGAATGAAGGCGAATATCCGCTCTATCCAAGATTTTATCTAAGCCAAGCTGTTCCAACAATCTATCCACTTTGAGAGCGTCAAATAACTTTTCCACTATCTTGCCAAGGCCGGCCGCTATTACTAAACCGACAATGAGAATTATCAACGCGCCCAGCAAATTAGGCAAAAACGCCAGAAATCCTCCCCACAAATTTTGGAGCGAAAAAGCGATTATATCCGCCCAAGTTTGAACAAACATTTATTGTTTTTTATTAATTATAATATTCCCCTTTTTTGCCCCGATAAAACGCAGGCGCGCGCTAAAAGGGAATTTTTTATTAAAGTCCGACCTTTTCGATTATTTTAGCATCATTCCGCTAAAACCGTTGTGGATAACTTCCCGGCAGGATTTATTTTGCCTGCAATCTTCTAATAATCCACCAGCCCTCAAAAACGACCGTCAAAATACCTACGATTCTACCAATGACAAACGGATCGCTGCCATAGCCGGCGATGGACGCCATCGCTTCCGGCAACGCCAGAATCAAACCCGAGAGCATCACGGAAACGGCAAACAGTATTGTGACTATCATATTTGTAATGTTAATAATAATTGCTTTCATGATAACAAAAAAACAACAAGTTAAAAAGCAAAGTTATGCACTTTTAAAGGGGGCGCGTTTGCGCCCCCTTATTTTTTTTACTACATAAAAGAATATCTGACTCGAGCGTTGTATTTTTCAGCGCCCTTTTTGGAAAGGAATTCGACCAGCGCGCCGAGTTCAACGCTATGGCCGACGCTGAAAAGCGTCAGATATCTTCCCGAAAAATAAAATCGGAAAACATTTTCCATTCTCTCCAGCCCCGACAGCATATTCAGGGCGATATCTTTTTCTTTCTTCCCCGGTTCGCTGACGAACTCGTTCATTTCCATCGGAAACCATTGAATGATTTTGATGTGGTCTCCAATAGTTTTGGCGCAGGCCGCGCTGCTTGGGTCTTGAAAAAAAACGATATCTCTCCCGCCGTTGAGCAATTTTCTCAGCTCGTCGGCGTAAACCGCCAAAGTTGAGTGGGTCCTAACCGCTTTTGAGAAGCCGCACAGCGCCAGCACTCCTCCGGCGGGCAGACTGTTAACCACACGGAGCAGAATTTGCGCTTTTTTGCGCGTATCGGCCTCGCCCTTTTTGGTTATCATCGGATATCCCAGCGCCTCATGCGTTAGGTCCCTGTTCCCCAGATTTTCCGCGTGAAAAGTTAAAATAAATTCCGTTATTCCATCCTGTCGACCCATTCTTCGCTTCCTCCTTCTTTTATTTTTTCACCCCTACGGGTGACCACCCGAAGGGTGGTAGTTTTTATAGAACTATATTGACTATATTAATGATAGCATAAAACAACACTATCGTCAATAGCGCTTAAAATGGCTTATTTGCGGCTTTTTACCGCTTGTAAACCGTGCCGTTTTTTAAATCTACTTCAATAGAATCGCCATCTTTCAATACCTGTGTGGCGATTTTCGTCCCCACAATACAGGGTTTTTTCAATTCCCGCGCCACAATTGCCGCGTGGCATAATATTCCGCCCAAATCTGTAACAATGGCTTTGGCTTTTATTATGGCCGGCAAAAAATCGGAACTGGTTTCTTTGGTTATTAAAATATCACCTTTTTTGATTTTTGAAAAATCATCTTCGCGAAAAATAATTTTTGCGGTTCCGTTAACGGCCACCAATTTGCCGGCGCTGGCAACGACGCCTTTTATGTCTTCGGTTGCCGTTTTTTTATCAGTCGTTTTCGCCTTATTCACTTTAACAATTTTAACTGCCCCCATTGAGGTCTCCCTCAAAAATTGTGTTACCGCGTCTATAAAAATAACTCTGGCGTTTAACGATTTTGCCGAAGCGCCGAATTCTTTGATAACTTTCGCTTTTTTAACCCAATCGCCGTATTTTTTCATAATTAAAACCGCCTCGTTTAACGCCAAAAAAACTTTTGCGGATAGGGAAGTAATTAGTTTTTTATTGTGTCGGCCGTAAAAATTATCTTCCACAATTTTATCCAAACCGTTCCAACAATCTTTCAGTAAATAATCCAAACCGGCGCCCCAGTTTCCGACAAAAGTCGTAATCGGTCGACTTTGTAAAATATAAAATTTCCCTTTAGCGAACGCCCATTCTATGTCTTGGGAATATTTGAAAAGCTTTTCTATTTTTTGGCAAAGTTCGGCAAGTTTTATTATTTGCCGATTGCTTAATTTTTGCCTGTGGATAACTACTCTAAAACTATTGATTCCAGGAATCAATAGTTTTTTGTTTATAGTGTAAGTGACGGGAGTGATTTTGCCGCCGACAATTTTATCGC
>Ga0076197_113_pt1 | contig 13000 bp, 11 predicted proteins | sample RifGroE1_FD_68261 | JGI IMG/M metagenome (GOLD analysis project Ga0076197, IMG submission 68261) | Parcubacteria (Azambacteria) bacterium GW2011_GWE1_42_9 | reverse complement strand
AAGCCGTTCTCGCGCAGCGCCAGCGCGGCGTGCACGCAGCAGTAGTCGAACTCGATGCCCTGGCCGATGCGGTTCGGCCCGCCGCCCAGCACCATGATCTTCTTGGCGTCGGTCGGGTGCGACTCGCATTCTTCCTCGTAGGTCGAATACATGTAGGCGGTCTGGGTGGAAAACTCGGCCGCGCAGGTGTCGACCCGCTTGTAGACCGGGTGCAGCGCCAGCTCGGTGCGGCGCGCGCGCACCGCGTGCTGGTCGGTGTTCAGCAGCTTGCCCAGACGGCGGTCGGAGAAGCCGGCCCGCTTGAGCTCGCGCAACTCGTCACGGCCGAGGTCGAGCAGCGCCCGGCCGGCCAGCGAGGCTTCCAGCTCGATCAGGCCCTGGATCTGGTCGAGGAACCAGGGGTCGATTTTCGACACCGCGTGGATTTCCGCGAGGCTCATGCCGACGCGGAAGGCATCGCCGACGTACCAGATGCGCTCGGGGCCGGGCGACATCAGTTCGGCCTCGATTTCTTCCTGGTCGGTGGTCTTGGGGTCGAAGCCGTCGGCGCCGACTTCCAGCCCGCGCAGCGCTTTCTGCAACGATTCCTGGAAACTGCGACCCATCGCCATCACCTCGCCCACCGACTTCATCTGGGTGGTCAGGCGATCATCGGCCTGCGGGAATTTCTCGAACGCGAAGCGCGGGATCTTGGTCACCACGTAGTCGATCGACGGCTCGAACGAGGCCGGGGTCGCGCCGCCGGTGATGTCGTTCTGCAGCTCGTCGAGCGTATAGCCGACTGCCAGCTTGGCCGCCACCTTGGCGATCGGAAAGCCGGTCGCCTTGGAGGCCAGTGCGGAGGAGCGCGACACCCGCGGGTTCATCTCGATCACCACCATGCGCCCGTCTTCCGGGTTGATGGAGAACTGCACGTTGGAGCCGCCCGTTTCCACACCGATCTCGCGCAGCACGGCCAGCGAGGCATTGCGCATGATCTGGTATTCCTTGTCGGTCAGCGTCTGCGCCGGTGCGACGGTGATCGAGTCGCCGGTGTGCACGCCCATCGGATCGAAGTTCTCGATCGAGCAGATGATGATGCAGTTGTCCTTGCGGTCGCGCACCACTTCCATCTCGTATTCTTTCCAGCCGAGCAGCGATTCCTCGATCAGCAGTTCGTGCGTCGGCGAGGCTTCCAGGCCGCGCTCGCAGATGGCGATGAATTCGTCCTTGTTGTAGGCAATCCCGCCGCCCGAACCGCCCATCGTGAACGAAGGCCGGATGATCGACGGAAAGCCGAGCGCCGCCTGAACCTGCAGCGCCTCTTCCAGGCTGTGGGCAATCGACGAACGCGCGGAACCCAGGCCGATCTTGGTCATCGCGGCCTTGAACTTTTCGCGGTCTTCCGCCTTGTCGATCGCTTCCTTCGACGCGCCGATCATCTCGACGCCGTATTTCTCCAGCACGCCGTGCTTGGCGAGATCAAGCGCGCAGTTGAGCGCGGTCTGCCCGCCCATGGTCGGCAGCAGCGCATCGGGACGCTCCTTGGCGATGATCTTCTCGACCACCTGCCAGGAAATCGGCTCGATGTAGGTGACGTCCGCCATGTCCGGGTCGGTCATGATCGTCGCCGGGTTGCTGTTGACGAGGATGACCTTGTAGCCCTCCTCGCGCAGCGCCTTGCACGCCTGCGCGCCGGAATAGTCGAATTCGCACGCCTGCCCGATGACGATGGGGCCGGCGCCGATGATGAGGATGCTGTTTAAATCAGTGCGCTTGGGCATGGTCGGCCATCAGCTGAATAAATCGGTCAAACAAATAGCTCACGTCGTGCGGGCCGGGGCTGGCTTCAGGATGGCCCTGGAAGCTGAATGCAGGCGCGTCGGTGCGCGCAATGCCCTGCAGCGAACCGTCGAACAGCGAGACGTGCGTGCTGCGCAGATTCGAAGGCAAGGTCGCCGGGTCCACCGCGAAACCGTGGTTCTGGCTGGTGATCGCCACCCGACCGCTGTCGAGGTCCTTGACCGGATGGTTGGCACCATGGTGGCCGAATTTCATCTTCACGGTCTTGGCGCCCGAGGCGAGCGCGAGCAACTGATGGCCGAGGCAGATGCCGAAGGTCGGCACGCCCGCAGCGACCAGTTCGCCGATCGCCCGGATCGCGTAATCGCATGGCTCCGGATCGCCGGGGCCGTTGGAGAGGAAAATGCCGTCCGGCTTGAGCGCCATCGCCTCGGCCGCAGTGGCGGTCGCGGGCAGCACGGTCAGGCGGCAGCCGCGCTCGGCCAGCATGCGCAGGATGTTGCGCTTGACGCCGTAATCGAAGGCCACCACATGGAAGCGCGGCTCGGCCTGCTGACCATAGCCGCGTCCCAGCTTCCATTCCGTCTCGCTCCATTCGTAGGACGCAGGCGCACTCACCACCTTGGCCAGATCCATGCCAGCGAGCCCGGGGAAGGCATGCGCGGCCTCGAGCGCCTTCGCTTCGTCCACCGCGCCGGCCATGATGCAGCCGCTCTGCGCGCCCTTCTCGCGCAGAATACGCGTCAGCCGGCGCGTGTCGATGTCGGCGATCGCCACGATGTTCTGGCTCTTGAGGTAGCCGGACAAGGACTGGTCGGCACGGAAATTCGAATGCAGGCGCGGCACATCGCGCACCACCAGACCCGCGGCATGGATGCGGTCGGCTTCGACGTCCTCGGCATTGATGCCGGTATTGCCGATGTGAGGATAGGTCAGCGTCACGATCTGACGCGAATACGAGGGATCGGTGAGGATTTCCTGATAACCGGTCAGCGAGGTGTTGAATACCACCTCGCCGGTCGTGATGCCGTCGGCACCGATCGACAGGCCGCGAAACACCGAGCCGTCAGCTAAAACCAGGATGGCAGGTTGGGCACGAGACAAGGAAGACTCCGAAAGGCAGGTGACAAAATTCAGGCGAGCCGCTTGCGCGAACCCGCCTGAATTTGAATGCCGTCATTGTAGCCGATCTGCGATGCGGCTTCAATGTTTGTCGGGGCTCTCCCCCGCTCCGATCAGGGCTGGAGATGGTCCAGTCCGCCGTCCATGTCGAGCTCGGTCAGTTCGGTAAAGCCGCCGATGCAGGTGCCGTCGACGACGATCTGCGGCACGGTGCGCGCGCCGTTGGTGACAACGGCGAATTCCTTCATCGCCTCGCGGTCGAGATCGATGCGGACTTCGTCGTAGCCGATGCCGCGCTTGTCGAGAAAGGCCTTGGCCTTGACGCAGATGGGGCAGGTGCCGGTACTGTAGACCTTGACGGCATTCATGGTGTGTTCCTGTTCAAATCGTTCAATTCAGATTCAGCACGTCGCGCATGTCGTACAGGCCCGGCGCACGGCCCTGCAGCCACTTGGCGGCGCGCAGCGCGCCCTGGGCGAAGGTGGCGCGGCTGCTGGCCTTGTGGGTCAGTTCGACGCGCTCGCCGATGCCGGCGAACAGCAGCGTATGGTCACCGACGATGTCGCCGCCGCGCACGGTGGCGAAGCCGATGGTCTTGGGATCGCGCTCGCCGGTGACGCCCTCGCGGCCGTATACCGCGCAGCTGGCAAGGTCGCGATCGATGGCGCGTGCCACCGCCTGTCCGAGGCCGAGTGCGGTGCCGGACGGCGCATCGACCTTGTGGCGGTGATGCGCCTCGATGATCTCGATGTCGTAGCCCTCATCCAGCACCTGCGCGGCGAGTTCGGCCAGCTTCATCAGCAGGTTCACCCCCACGCTCATGTTGGGCGCGAACACGATGGGAATCTGCTTGGCCGCTGCTGCGATGCGAGCCTTGCCGACCTCGTCGAAACCGGTGGTGCCGATCACCAGCGCCACGTTCGCCGCGACGCACGCGTCGAGATAAGCGAAGGTGGCTTCAGGACGGGTGAAGTCGATCAGCGCATGCGCACCCTGCAAGGCCGCCGCGGGACGATCGCTCACGGCGACCCCGCTGGCCGCACCCCAGGCAGCGCCGGCGTCCTGCCCCACCAGCGGGCTGCCAGGACGGTCGATGGCAGCATGCAACGCACACCCAGGATCGGCCGCCACGGCCTCGAGCAGTGCGCGCCCCATGCGACCGGACACGCCGGCAATGGCGGTGCGCACGGTCATGGCTGGACACCACGCAGAATCGACTGCACCTGCTCATCGACGATCAGCCAGCGGCCATCGCGCTCGACCATGCGCAAGGTCTTGACGACCGCATCGCGGTAGTTGTCCGAGCGATAAATCTGATGGAACGTGACCGTGGCGGTGCCATCGTCGGCGCGCTCGACCGACGGCGACTCGATCTTCAGATCGATGTTCCTGGCCACACCGAGCAATAGGCGGCGGCGCCTTTCCCAGTCGGTACGGCTGCCCCCGCCCTGCGGCGTGAAGCCCGCATCGTACGCGGCAAGATACGCCTCTTCGTCGCGCCGCGCCCAGGCATCCGCCCATTCGCTCACCGACTTCAGCACCGGATCGTCGCTGCCGCCCGCGGCCGGATAAGGCTCGGGGAAAGACGGAATCACGTCGGGCCGGATTTGCTCGACATTGGTTTCGGGCTGCAAGCTCAACTCGGCCGGCACACGCGGATCGACGTAAGCCGGGGCGTTTTTCGGACTCGGCAGCGGGGCCACGACGCTGGTTTCAACCGCGTCTTGAGTGGGCGCCGGCACGGTTTTCGGTGAAACCGGCTGGGTCGCCACGCTGACGGCTGGCGCTGCAGGAACAGGTGCAGCCGTCGTCGGAGCCGGTTCGGCTGCAGCGGCAGAAGCCACCTGCATCGAAGGCGCCACCACCGCAGGCAGACGGGCCGTCTCGACTGCAGCGGAGGGCGCCACCTGCTCAGGCTGCGGCTCGGGACGGGCCTCTGCGGCCAACGCCAGGGGTTCAGCCGCACGCGATTCAGGTGCGGGAGGCGGAGCAACCGGCGTTTCGGGCGCAGACTGCGGTGCGGGCTCGGCGGCAGGGACAGCGGGTTGCGAAGCCGGCTCTGGCAGATCGCCTTCGATGCGTGCCAGCGTATCGCCCTCGAAAAACAGCGTGATGCGTTTCTGCTCGGCCAGCCTGCCCGCCTTGTAATACACGTACACGTAATCCCATCGATCGGTGCGGAACGGATCGACCACCAGCGGGGTGCCGAGCAGGAAGCGCACTTGCGAACGGTTGAGGCCGGGTTTCAGGCGGGCGACGTTCTCCTGGTCGAGCGCATTGCCCTGCTGCACATCGATGCGGTGAGGGCCGATCTTGACGCTGGAACACCCGGCAATCAGGCTCAGAAGCAGAACGGGAATCAGGAAATGACGCATAGCCGAGGTGCCGGAAAGGTTTAGCCGGTTGGAAAAAAACGTATCATAACGTATTCGCGTTCCCGTCCTGGAGCCTCTTTTGAGCAATCCGTCCGACCTCAAGAACATCGGTCTCAAAGCCACGTTGCCGCGCCTGAAAATCCTCGATCTGTTCGAACAAAGCAACAAACGACACATGACCGCCGAGGAGGTGTACCGTCTGCTGTCGGACGAAGGCCAGGACATCGGCCTTGCCACGGTTGATATGGTTTATTTCGCTTCGGGGCATTTTAATCTTCCCGCCGTTATGATTACGGCCTCTCACAATTCAAATGAGTGGAACGGTTTCAAATTAATGAAAAGCGCCGTTGATTTTTTTCCCGCCAAAGATCTGGAAATAATAATCAATGAAGAAAAGTCGGGCGTTTCGCGAGAAAAAGGAAAAATCATCGTGGAAGATATAAAGGATGAATATGTCAAACATGTTTTGGGAGCCGTTGATATGGAAAAAATAAGACCGATGAAAATTGCTGTTGATATGAAATCGGATGCCGTCGGAAAAATTTTCAAATCGGTTCTTGAAAAACTGCCGGTGGAAATAAACGCCGAAAATTATGCTTTTGGCTGCGCTTTTGACAGCGACGGCGATCGAATCAATTTTACGGACGAAAGGGGGGTGGCAATAAATCCATCAATTATTGGCGCGCTGATGGCAAAATATTTTTTAAAGAAAAATCATAACGGAAAAATTATTTACAGCGCGACGACGGGTAAAATTGTTTCCGACACCATCGCCGCCTGCGGCGGCGAAGGAATCCGTGAAAGGGCGGGGCATTCCTTCATTGAAAGGCGACTGAAAGAAGTGGGCGGGCTTTTTGGCATTGAGGCCTCGGGTCATTATTATTTCAAAAAAAACTTTTACGCCGATTCGGGAATTATTAGCTTTCTAACAATGCTTGATATCTTAAGTAACGAAAATAAAAATTTATCGGTTTTGACATCGGAATTTAATAAATATATTTCCATTCCGGAGATGAATTTCCCCGTTGATAATCCGGAAGAAGTGATAAAAAAAGTCGCTAAAAATTTTGAGGGCTATGATATTGATTGGTTGGATGGATTAACCGTTAAAACTCCGGATTTCTGGCTGAACCTGCGTTCTTCAAACACCGAACCATTGCTCCGCCTCAATATAGAGGCCACCAATGAAATGGTTTTGAACCGAGTAAAAGATAATTTAGTTAATCTGATAAAAAATAAATAAAATTTATACTATAAATGCGATCGTTGGGATAGTGTAAATAAAAAAATATTTAAACACTAAATAATCAAGCCGAGTTTTTGCTTAACTTCTTGAAGGGTTGCCTCCGCTATGGCAGAGGTCTTTTTATTGCCTTCGGTTAAGACATTTTTGACAAAGTCGGGATTTTCTAAAAGTTCGGCGCGTTTGGCGCGATAGTCGGCGAAATAATTAGAGATTAGTTCGGCGAGCGCCGGCTTGAATTCGGCGTATTTCAGCGTTCCTTCTTCATGGTATCTTTTATAGTTTGAATATTCCGATTGCCCGTTTTTTGTTTCCGCGAAGGCGTTAAAAATTTCCAACAAATTCTCTCCGCCTCTTTTATCTTTGCCGCCTCCGGTATCGCTGACCGCGGATTTTATTTTTTCTTGAATAATTTCCGGAAAATCGGTAAGCGCGATATACGATTTTTCTCCGCCCGATTTAGACATTTTTTTGGTCGGATCCAGCAAACTCATAATTCGCGGCGTTTCGGTCAAAAGCGATTTCGGTTCGGGAAATGTCTGGCCGAATTTTTCGTTGAAACGATGGGCGATATCGCGGGTCAATTCCAAATGCTGGATTTGGTCTTCGCCAACGGGCACGGCGTCGGCTTTGTAAATCAAAATATCCGCCGCCATCAAAATCGGATAGCCGAAAAGCCCGATGTTGACATTTTCTTTTTGAATTGACGCCTTGTCTTTATATTGGGTCATTCGTTCCAGTTCGGACATTCTGACCAATGTATTAAAAATCCAGGCCAAATTCGCGTGGCTTTCAATTTGCGATTGCTGAAAAATTGTGGATTTTTTGGGGTCTAAACCCAGCGCCAATAAATCGGTTGCCAAATTTAAAATTTCCTTCGATTTCTCTTTGGGGTTGTAGTTCTCGGTCAGAGAGTGGTAATCGGCAACAAAAAACCAACACTCATTTTTTTCGTTTTGCAGTTTGATCCAATTTTTTATCGCTCCCAAATAGTTGCCTATATGGAGTTCTCCCGATGGCTGTATCCCGGATAGTATTCTCATGATTTTATTTTATTATATTTCTACGATAACAGGCAATATCATCGGGCGGCGGCGAGTTTTTGTGTACAAAAACTTGCCGATATTATCCCGCAGGTTATTTCTGATATAAACCCAATTGATCTCGGAGTTGGGAATGGCGCTTTTGGCGATAGTTTCTTTTATTTTTTTGCGGGTTTGCCGCAATAAGTCCTTGGACTCTTTCATATAGATGAATCCGCGCGAAATAACATCCGGTTCGCCTTTAACTTTTCCGGTCTGGCTGTCAACAACGGCGATAATAACAAACATCCCATCGGCTGACATTAATTGCCGGTCGCGCAAAACCACTTCTCCGATGTCACCCACGCCCAAACCGTCAACAAAAACATAATCAATTGGAATTTTTTCCTTTAGTACTTTTAAATTTTGTCCGTCCAATTCCGCGACATTGCCATTATCAAGAACAAAAATATTTTCTTTAGGAAAGCTAATTGTCTCGGCTACTTTAGCCGCTTCTCGCAGTAAATAATGATTGGCATAAATCGGCAATAAATAGCGGGGTTTCACCTGATTGATTAGAAGTTTGATATCTTCAATAAACGCATGACCTCCGCTATGCACTTCCATGATTTCTTTATGAATTACATCGGCGCCTTGGCGATAGAGCGTATCTTTAAGCCGTTGAATGGTGCGCTCGTTGCCCGGAATAATAGAAGAATCGAAAATAATCGTATCGGATTTTTCAATTTTTACCGATTTGTGTTCGCCATTGGCGATCCGCATCAATACTGCGCGATCTTCGCCCTGCGCGCCGGTACATATAACCATAATTTTTTGTTTTGGATAGTCATGGATATTTTTAACATCAATAAGAGTGGAAGGGTTAAATTTAAGATAGCCGATTTCTTTGGCTATTTCCATATTAGTTTTCATTGAATAACCGTCGAGCGCCACCTTTTTTCCGAGTTCCTCGGCAATGCTGATAAGTTGCCCCACTCTTTCAATCATAGATGAAAAAGTGCCCACGATTATGCGGCCCGGAGCTTTGACGATAATATTGCGCATATTGTTTAAGACTTCCCGTTCTGAAAGTTGAGAGCCCTCTTTTGTAGCGCCTAAACTTTCCATCATAAGAATAGAGGGGATGGTTTCGGTATTCCATTTGGCAAGATGGGAAAAATCCGTTTTAGATCCGCTTACCGGATCAAGATCATATCGCCAGTCGCCAAGATCTAAAACATTGGCGACAGGAGTTTGGATAATAATGCCCAAGGCATCCATTATACTATGAGTGACCTCAAAAAATCCGATCTTCATTTGTCCGAAAATTAATGTTTCGTCGGTCGATTGAATTTCTTTTGCCTTTAAATATTTAAGCAAATTAGATTCTTCCAGTCGTCTTTTTAAAAGATTCAACGTAAGTTTGCCTGCAAAGACCGGAGGCCAATTGAGAAGCGGTAAAATATGGGGGGCGGCGCCAATATGATCAAGGTGGCCGTGGCTTAAAATTACCGCCTTAATATTTTTCTCTTTTCCTTTTAGATAATGAGTGTCGGGAATAATGTAGTCGATTCCGGGCATGTCTTCTTCCGGAAATTGGAGCCCCATATCAAGAATCACAATATTCTCTCCATACTCAAAAACGGTCATATTGCGGCCCACTTCTTCCTGTCCTCCCAGAGGAATAATCCTTAATTTTTCTTTATTAGCATGGGGTTTTGTCGGCGCCGCCACTGCGGGCGGCGCAATTCTTTGTTTTAACATTTGTTTTTTATTTTTTATGCCTAATTTTATGGGCGCGGAGGGAGTCGAACCCTCAATGACTTTCGTCCATACGCTCCTGAAGCGTACGCGTATTCCAGTTCCGCCACGCGCCCGCGCTTGCTTTTTCGGCGGGGGTTTTCTTTAACTCCGGAATCGAATCATAATTCGGATTTTTAACAATATCAACTTGGCCATTTTTAGTCAAAAAATAATAAGAAGCGCCGCGATTGTTTTTATATGATTCGTAATCGTCTTCCAATTTTTCATCCGCTAAAGTCGCGAACACAAGCGGTTTGTCAAAAACATTAATGGTATTATGGCCGAATCCTCGAGGAATAAAAACCTGCTCTCCGGCGCTTGCTTCTGTTAAATGAACAATTTCTATAATTTTTGGATTTTTTTTATACAACTGCGTTAAAATATGCGCTCGGCCGCATAAAATAAAATACATTTCCGGATATTGCAAATGATAATGGCCGGCGGTTTTTACAAACTCATTGCCGATCTTGCCCGGCGGCATGAGCGTTAAATCCAAACGCAAGCCGGAATTTTTCATTTTTTCTTTATCGTTTTTTAAATAAACGCCGCGCCAAACATAATAAACTGGATCGGGGCCACTTTGAGAGTCGGAATCTCGGAGAAAAGGATTTAATTCATTCAACTCTCGCTCAAATTTTTTCATAGGCGCGAAATCGCCGTCAAAAATTAAATCCAATTTTTGTTTATCCAACAAAATCGGCAATCCCAATATTTCCTGAAGATTCATCATTTCCATATTCTTTTCGTTTCCACATACCATTCGTTAACTTTTGAAAAGCGATATGACGGGATGACCAAACTATCCAGTTTTATATTTCTAACCGCATTATTGACAACATAAATATAATTGGGCGAATAAAGAAAAACCGCCGGCGCGTCCTTCAAAATTAGTTTTTGAAATTCTTCAAGTTTCTTCGCGCGCTTTACGGAATCGGTTATTTGGCGTGCGTCCTCCAAAATTTTATTCACGCTTTTGTTGGCATATAAAGATAAATTGAGCCCGGGTTCTTTTATGGCCGTTCCGTGCCAGAATACATAAGGATCGACAGAATCGGTGTAGGACTCGCCGATTAAAATAGCGTTGTAATTTTTAGTTCGGAGATAGTCCTGTTGAATTTCTCTCAATCCAAGAATTTTCAAGTCCGCTTCTATACCGACATTTTTCAAATAATCGCGGATTAGCGTTGCCGGCAGTTCCATTGATTTGGCGGTAATGATAGTAAACTTCAATGGTGAGGCCTCTTTATTTTTGCCTATCTTTTTTTCGTAAACTCCTTCTTCATTTTTTATCCACTTGTTTTTTTCTAAGATTTTCGCGGTTTTTTTGGGGTCATAAGAATAACCCGCAATATCCGGGCTGGAGCCGAGCGCCGCCGGAGGAATGGGGCCCGCGGCTATTTTACCCTCGTCGGAAAATAATTTACTTAAAATTTCTTTACGGTCAACAGCATAACTAATGGCTTCTCTAATATACCTCGCTCCCAGCAATGGGTCGTTGGTATTGAGAAACAAACCATAGACCCTTAAAGAAGGCAGGGAAAAAACGGAAGAATTTTGCAAACCGCGCAATTGATTCTTGTTTTGCGCCGTCTGGAGCAATAGTCCGTCGGCCTCCTTTCTGTTAAAAGCCGAAACCGCTTCTTCTTCGGATAAATAAAATTTGAAAATAAAATTTTTTATGAATGGAACCGAAGAGAAATAATTTGAGTTGGCGATTAAAGTGACCGATATAATTCTGCCCAGCGCGTCTTTTTGCAATTTTACGAAGCGATACGGACCGGTGCCAACGGGTTTGAAATTGAAATTGGCCAGCGGAAAATTTTGAGGCACAACTTTTTCCCAAATATGTTTTGGCAAAATTCCCAAAAGTGCTAAATTTTCGGCAAAGGCGCTATATGGGGTTTTTAAAGTTAATACTACCGTATTTGCGTCGGTTGCCTCGGCTTTGACGCTTTGCCAACCGGTTCTCAAGGGGCTGTTATATTCGGGATTTTGAGCGGCGTTAACAGTAAATACCACATCACTGGCGCTGAATTGCTCTCCATCATGCCAAAAAATGTTATTTCTCAATTTTATTGTATAAGTCTTGCCATCTTTGGAAATTTCATAACTTTCCGCCAAATCGGGCGTTAATTCATTTTTTTCGTTGTATTTTAGGAGCGAAGAAAAAATTAAACGCGACAAGTCCCGGTCGGAATCATTAACCGATAAAAGGGGATTTAAGTTATGGGGCGACTCCGGCGCCGCTTCGACGAAAGCGCCTTCCGAAGTGGGGACTTCGCTGGTGCGGCCGCGGTAGAAATTATTGAACAAAAGCATCAGCGATAGAATCGCGGCAACGCAAAACGCAACAGCCCAAAGTTTTTCATAAGCGCTGAATTTTTTCCACACTCTTATCCAGTTTTTAACTTTTATGAATTTACGAATGTTGGTATTAGATCAAAAACGATATGATGCTAGTGATGACAAACAATGTCGCCAGGACGATTGTCGCCCAAAAAATAATTCTTTCAATGCCTCGGCGCGTATGGTAAAAAGACGACTCGCCGCCGAAAACGGAAGACAAGCCGGTGCCGCGCGACTGTAAAAGAATTGCTCCGATCAAGAGCGTTGCGATTACTATTTGAATTATTGGTAAAAATTGCGACATATTTGATTTAGTCGTCGTCTTTTTTTGCTATGGTCGAGATTGCGAAATTAAATAAACCGACTATTATCATGGTGAAAAAATAAGCGCTGAAATCATTGATATGAAGCGCGGGGACGAGATAGGCTGTCAGCCAAATAAGAAAGATATTTATGGCAATCGTGAAAAGTCCGAGCGTCATCAGTATAATAGGACCCATGATTAATTTCAATAGCGGTTTCAAAAGAGCGTTGGCCAGTGCGAGAATTAACGCTATTTTTGCCAGAGTGAATGGCTCAAAATTATAAGTGACTCCCGGCGCAAACCGCGCCGCCACCAAAACCGCCAGCGCGTTGGCAATGACGCGAAGCAAGAATCTGAAAATCATAATTGAAGTATATGCCGTTGCAAAAATCTTGACAAGACAGGGGATTTGGATACAATATAACGCATATGGCAAAGAAGAAAATCAAACAAATAAAACAAAATTTCGGGTTGGCAATCAAACCCTTGGGCGACAGGGTGGTGGTCGCGCCGGCAAAAGAATCGGAAAAAACCAAATCGGGAATTATTCTGCCGGAAACGGCCGACAAAGAAAAACCGGCGCAGGGCAAAGTGGTGGCTATGGGCGCGGGCGACAAGATAAAAAAATCCGGCGTCAAAAAAGGCGATACGATTGTATTTGAAAAATACGCCGGGGCGTGGAATATAAGATATTGAAAGAGGACGAAATTTTGGCGATTTTAGAATAAATTTATGGCAAAACAAATAATCAGCGGCGTTGCCGCCAGAGAAGCTATCAAGAGGGGCGTTGACCAATTGGCCAATGCCGTAAAAATTACTCTCGGTCCTCGCGGCCGCAATGTCGTTTTGGACAAGGGCTACGGCGCGCCGACCATCACCAACGACGGTGTCACCATCGCCAAAGACATTGAATTGAAAGACAAGTTTGAAAATATCGGCGCTTCGCTGGTGAAAGAGGCGGCCTCAAAAACCAACGATGTCGCCGGCGATGGCACGACCACGG
>Ga0076197_102_pt2 | contig 15977 bp, 14 predicted proteins | sample RifGroE1_FD_68261 | JGI IMG/M metagenome (GOLD analysis project Ga0076197, IMG submission 68261) | Parcubacteria (Azambacteria) bacterium GW2011_GWE1_42_9 | reverse complement strand
ATTGGCGCGCGGCAGTATCAAATACAACGCGGTGGACGCGAGCGCCACGCTAATGCAAAGAAAAAATAAAACCAAACGGTTGAAAAATGGCGCCTTTTCGATTATCGAATCTTCTTTTTTTACCAAGGTCTCATTGTAAAAATCTTCCACACTTTTTTCCAATTCAGAATCTTCTTTTTGTTCCTTTTGTTCTTCCGTGGATTCTATTTCCATTGCCCGTTCTATTTCCGGTTGAATCTCTATTTTGCGAATCGGAACGACATCCAGCATTCTTTTTAGTTCTTGTTTTTGTTCAAAAAACGGCAATCCCAACTCTTTGGAAAATGCTTTAATGTCTTCATTTTCCGTATTGATAAATAATTTTTTATCAACACTTTCGGCTTCTTCTCGCAGGGCGCGCAGAGTTTCCAAATTGGCGGCTATGATGGAATTTTTTGGCAACATCAAAACCACTGTTTGATTTTTTGATTTCATCAAACGATCAATCAAGACTGCGGCGCTATCTTTTGTGCGAGCGCGAATTATTTCAACTTCTGCCATCGATGTTATTATAACTCATTTTTATTTATTACTCCACAATGGCTTTTATCCGCCTTACGCCGGCCGAAGAACTTTCTTCCTTAATAATTTTAAACCGGCCGATTTCACCTGTTGAGTTGACATGGGGGCCGCCGCAAATTTCTCGGCTGAAAGCCGACGCCGAGCTTGTCGAGGAGCCAATACTATAAACCTTGACTCGCTCGTCATATTTGGATTCGAACGCTCCGGTCGCTCCAAGAGCTTTGGCTTCTTTCAAAAACATTTCCTCCATTTTTACCGGCAAGTTTTCTTTAATTTTTTCATTTACCAAATCTTCCACTTGTTTGATTTGTTCCGGAGTCATTTTTTCCGGATAGGAGAAATCAAAACGCAAACGTTCCGCCGTAATATTGGCGCCTTTTTGCGCAACGCCGTCTCCCAGCGCTTGCCGCAACGCCGCCAGCATCAAGTGAGCGGCGGTATGGTATTTTATCGTCCGCTCGCTCGCATCCGCCAATCCCCCTTTGAATTTTTGCTCCGAACCGGCGCGGGAAATTTCCTGATGTTTCTTAAATTCTTTGTCAAAATCTTTTTGGTTTAAACTTGCCGCTTTGGTTCCGGCAAAATCCTTGATGACCTCAAAAGTCAGTCCGTAACTTTCGAATAATTTAAACGCCGAAACGGCATCCAATTTTCCCACTTTCTCAAGTTCGCGCAATCCCTGACGGATCGCTTTTTGGAATTTTGAATTTTCTTCGCGAAATACGGACAGAACCGATTCTTCATTTAGTTCCGGATAAAATTTTTTATATTCTTCAATAATCCGTTTCAGTAAATTTTCAATATTTATTGATTCTACGCTTTTTTTGGCCATTACTCTTCGCATTAGTCGTCTTAAAATATAACCCTGCTCCTTATTTGATGGCCTTACTCCATCGGAAATTAAAAAAACAATGGCTCGGCTATGGTCAAGCATAATTCTATTTGTTTCAATAAGCGGCGTAAACAAATCCGTTTCAAAAATCGTTTTTTTATTTTGAACGACCATTGCCAACCGTTCTAATCCCATTCCCGTATCGACACCTTTTTGTTCAAGAGGTTCCAACGATTTATCGGCGGAGCAATAGTATTCATTAAAAACTATATTCCAAACTTCGATACCGTCAACATAAATTTCCGTTGTCGGCCCGCACGGTCCTTCATCGCCAGTTGGCCCCCAAAAATTATCTTTTCGCCCGCATTTTTTTATTTTGTCATCGGTGAGCCCCAGATCTTTCCAAATTTCTACTGATTCTTTATCTTCGGGAACGGCGGGGTCGCCCTCAAAAACAGAAACAAAACACCGCTCCGGCGATATTTTCATTTCTTTTGTTATAAACTCCCATGCCCATTTTATCGCGTCTTCTTTGAAGTAATCGCCAAAACTGAAATTGCCGAGCATTTCAAAAAAAGTTAAATGCGATTCGTCGCCTACCGAATCAATATCGGAAGTTCTGAAACATTTTTGAATTGATGTTGCGCGCCGCGCGCCAAAATTCTTTATCGGGTCTTTTTCGCCGGTGTAATATGGTTTGAACTGCTGCATTCCGGCGGTGGTGAAGAGCACGGTCGGGTCGTTTTCCGGAATTAAAGAAGCCGAAGGAATTATCGTATGCCCTTTCGACTGAAAAAAATCCAGATATTTTTTCCGCAATTCATTTGCCGTCATTATTCCATATTATCAAACAATGACTCCTCCGCCAAGCATGGCGCCGGATTTATCGTAGAATACCGCGCTTTGCCCGGGCGTAATCGCTCGTTGTGGATTATCAAAAACAACATTTATGCTATAAAAACGATCGTTGGGATAGGATAAGTTGCCGTTAATTTTAATAAGACAAGATTGCAGCGGTTGGCGATAGCGGATGCGCGCCAGACATTTTAACGGAAACTTTGGCGCGGTCCCGTAAATCCAATTGATATTTTTCACAACCAATTCTTTCGAAAACAATTTTTCACTCTCGCCTTCGGCGACCCACAGCGTATTGGAATCAATGTCTTTTGCCGCGACAAAATAAATTTTTCCCTGTTCGCCGGGCAAACTGCCTTTGATGCCGATCCCCTTTCTTTGTCCGATGGTATAAAAAATCACTCCGTCGTGAGTGCCGATAATTCTGCCATCCATGGTTTTTATTGGTCCGGGATTTTTTCCGAGTTTTTCTTTCAAAAATCCGGCAACATCAATTTCACCGACAAAACATACGCCTTGGGAATCCGGTTTTTCGGCTGTTGGCAATTGATATTTTTTCGCTAACGCACGCACCTGCGGTTTAATGTAATCCCCTATCGGGAACAAGCAATGCTTCAATTGTTCTTGTGTCAGCGTCCACAAAAAATAACTTTGATCCTTGTTCAAGTCCTTGGCAATTTTCAATTTACAATTTACAATTTTCAATGAATTTTCAATGTTTAAATGTTTAAATTTTTTAATTTTGGATTTGTTTGGGATTTGAGATTTAGAATTTAGGATTTCCCGACAAAGTCGGGTGTAGTGACCGGTGGCGATATAATCGGCGCCGAGCGCCAGCGCTTTTTTTAAAAATAAACCGAATTTTATTTCTTTGTTGCACATTACATCCGGATTCGGCGTATCGCCGGTGGCGTATCCGGATATCATATAATCAACGACCCGCTTTTTATATTCCTCTTCAAAATCAAAAACATAGAATGGGACATTCAAAGCGCCGGCCGCTCTTCGGGCGTCCGTCGCATCCTGTTCGGCGCAATCGGTCAATGACCAGCCCTTCATATAAATCCCGACCATATCATATTCTGGATTTTTTGACAGTAACAAAGCGGCCACGGAAGAATCCACTCCCCCGCTCATCGCCACAAAGACCTTTTTTCTTTCGTTTTTAGCCATCTGCTTACGGTTATATTATATAACGGGACAAAAATAAAGCCCCCGCTTGGCGGGGGTGAATATTTGTTTTAAATTATATCTCACACTTTCCGGCAGTACATGCCAGTTCATGTGCGCCTTTTTCATCGTATGATTCATACGCCAAAATTTGCGAATAATCAATTTCAGGAAATTCTTCCACTTTTTGCCTGTATTCTTTTTCGGTAATTTCCTCGTAAGGCGCTTGAGGATAAATACTATCGTCGCGAGGAAGAAAAGCAAGGCCGCCAATAATGTCCCAATTGTCCCAAACCCAATTACCTACCTTCAACCATTCATCGTTATTGATATAAATTGTTATTGAAGGATTGTGTTCGGTATAGTTGACCTTAACCTTTTTCCAATATTCAAGTTGCTCAAGAGCATTCAGATCATGTCGAGTGATGGCATTTTCTGGAGATTTTATTGGAAATTCCAAAACATAATTGGTTGCCTGACCGTCCGGCTGGCCATATTTGGGATGATAAGGCACCTTTTGATCTCTCAACATCTTAAATAACGGATCGGCCGTGTCAATTTCAACGCGTCTGATATAAAACTTTGCATAACGCGGATGCATGCCCGACGAAGCGTTAACCAACTGCGAAACGGTGCCTGACGGTTTAACGCAAGTTGTGCAAGTGGAAGCGTTAATGTTAAAACGCTCGGCAAAAATCCTATTAACCCGGATAACTTCTTCTTTTAATTTCTGCAAAACCGCTTCATCGCGAACAATCGGTGAATCCCATTGTCCGGTTATGGATACGCCCAAAAGTCGTTCTTCTTCGGCATTTCTTTTCCAGTCCGGAGATAAAAATGGGAAATTGGTTAAAGTAGCTTGATAAGTCCCGAGCAAAGCTCCATAGAAAATCTTTTCCATCAGATCTTTAAAACTATCTGACGCTCTGGCAATCAACTCGGTAACATTACAAAATCCCTTCGAACGCAAAACAATTTCACCGCAAGGATTTGTGCCGCTTTTTTCAAAGTAAGTACCGAAAGTTAGCAAGCGCCGATGCGGCAATTGAAATTTTAATCCTCCCCTATTAAAGATGCCTCGCTCGCCGGATCCGCTATTCATCAAAGAAACCCATTCTTCGAGAAATTCCGGTAAATTGGGTTTTTCATTGTAGGCAACCGAATTATTGGCCATTTGCCGTTCGGGGTGTTGCTCAAAAAATCGGCCGACTTTAGCCAACCGCATATCCATATCGTCTAAATCGGACAATGAAAGTTCGGCGCTGCGCCTAACACCTCCCATAATGACCGCGTCGCCAATTTTGCACATAATATCATGCACATCAATGGGTTTAAGCCGACGACCCTGCCTGTTTAAAACTTTTGCGCGCGCAAATTTTAACAAACCTTTCAATGGTTCGGGACCAGAAGCCCAGCCGCCCATGGTGTTCAGGCGCGCTCCATGAGGACGAATCTCGGAAAAATTAAAAACTATCTCTCCCCCACTCATCCAAGTTTCGATTCCTAAATTCAAAGCCTCGGCCCAACCCTCTTTGCTGTCGGGTATCTTAAAAATCGGAAGAATTAAACCTTTTTGTTTTTCAACTTTGGGTAATTCCTGGATAAAATTCTCTTCTACAGAAAAACTGATTCCGGCGCCACACATTAGCACATATAGTTGTTCACCGAAATCTCTAATTCTTTCAATTGCTTGATAAGCGCAATTATAAGCGGCGACATTGGTAGCGCGCGCCGCTTTGCCCGCGCTCCATATTAGGCGCATTGACGGCATTACCTTTTGAGATAAAATGACCTGTCTTGCCCGTGCATATTCTTCGGAAGTCAAACAATCGCCAAGATTTTCGAACATAAAATCCATATAGCGATTAACTGTCTCAATCCAGGTTTCTCGGCGATTTTGATCCGAAATCCACCGAGAGTAATGGCCAAAGTAGATAAATTCCTCATAAGGCCCTTGAAAATATTTACTGCTCTCATCGGCAATTTTTTTCGTTTCCACAGGCACTTCTTTTTTCGAAGATCGAATTTTTGCCCGTTCATGCCGATAAACAATGTATGCTTTAGCGGTTTTTGGATAATCGCCAAGGATAAGTTTTTCTTCAACGATATCCTGGACGTCTTCAATCGTGGGAACGCCGCCGCTCCGATAAATTCTTTTCAACTCCGCAAATACTTTGTCAGAAACAAATTCGGCATCGGCAAAAGTCAATGCTTTTTTATCAATACCAATCGTTTCAATACCGACTGCCTGCATGGCTTTCCAAATAGCCTTAGTAATTTTACTTTGATCGAATGATACTATTCGACCATCTCTTTTTCTAACTTGAGACAATCCATTTTCTTCCATCGTTCTTTCCTCCTCCATTCTATTTTTATTTTGTCGTTTATTTTTTAAAGATCCAAAAATAAAAGCTGTAAAAACATAACACCTGCTCTTGATTTTTGTCAAAAATTATGTAAAATAACAGACGATGATCAACTACAATGAATTAAAGCCCGGCGTTGCTTTTATTTTGGATGGCGAGCCGTATGAAGTGCTGGAATTCAGTTTTTTGCGAATGCAGCAGCGAAAACCGGTGGCGCAAACCAAAATCAGGAACATCATCACCGGCAAAATATTAAGCCGGAATTTTCAGCACACCGACAGTTTTGAAGAGGCGAAAATCGAGTCAAAAAAAGTTAAATTTTTATATTCGCATCGCGATAAATTTATTTTTTGCGAAATTCAAAATCCTTCGGCGCGCTTTGAACTGCCAGCCGATATCATTGGCGACAGGTCGAAATTTTTTAAAACAAATTCGGAAGTTGAGGTATTTAGTTTTAAGGAGAAAATAATCAACATCAAACTGCCGATAAAAATGGAATTCAGGGTTGTGGAAGCGCCGCCGGCAATTCGCGGCAACACGGCGCAGGGTGGCTCCAAAACCGTTACTCTGGAAACCGGCGCGCAAATCCAGGCCCCATTGTTTATCAACGAGGGCGACATCGTCCGCGTCAACACCCAAACCGGCGAATATGACGAACGGATAGAAAAAGGAAAATAAAAAATGTCATTTTTCTTGCGATAGCAAATAAAACGACATATTTTATTTGTTTATTTCTTAGATACGTTTTCCAAGATTTTTTTGAGTTCCGAAAGATTGACGGTTTTGCGGGGTTTTTTGTCCGGTTCGGTGATTTGTCTTGAACGCATCGGCTCGCGGCCGCGCGCCGGTTCTTTCCTGCTTTCCGCAAAACATTCTTTGCAATAAACCGGGCGGTTTGGATCCGGCTTGAAAGGCACTTTGATGTCTTGAACATTGCAGATATTGCTTCCGCTATTTCTTCCGCCATGGGTTCTTCACTGCTATTGGTGGCTTCAACAATCATTTTTTCAACATCATCTCTGGGCGTGCCGTAGATTTTTCTGGAATGTTCAATCACTTCGTCGGCGCAGGAAGTATTCGGTTTCGGTATCGGCGGCAAAGTCATGGCCGAAAACGGCCTCGAAGGAACCCCGTCAATCATCAGCCGCAAATAAACATTGTAATTCGGCAAATTAAGCAGGTCCTCGGCCACGATGTTCGGGCCGAATTGTTTTTCTTCCAAAAACGCGACATCTTCCCCGCCGGTTCTGAAAGCGACAAAGGTGCCGACATTGCCGAAAACCGCGTCTTTAACTTTGGTATTTTGGTCGTGAACTAATTGCCCGATGTATTGATTGGTGATGACAAGATTCAGGCGGTATTTTCTCGCTTCCGACAATATGGTGGCGAAACTGTCGGTGACAAAATTCTGGAACTCGTCGACATAAAGATAGAAATCCTTGCGGTCGTCTTCGGGAATGTCAACGCGGGTCATCGCCGCCAGCTGAATTTTGGTTATCAGCATGCCGCCCAGCAATTTGGAATTATCCTCGCCGATCCGCCCCTTGGACAAATTCATTATAATAATTTTATTGTCATCCATCGCTTTTCTGAAGTCGAAGGAAGAATTTGGCTGGCCGATGATATTTCTGATGACCGCGGCCGAACTGAATTGGCCGATTTTATTTTGAATGGCCGCCGTCGCTTCCTGTTCGTATTTTTGCTGGTATTTGGCGTATTCCTGGGTCCAAAAGGCCTTGATAATGGGATCTTCAAGACGGTCCACAACCGATTTTCTGAATATTTTGTCGGAGAACATCCGATTGATGCCCAGAAGCGTCGATCCGGGAATTTCCAGCAAAGCCAGCACCGTGTTGTTTAAAATATATTCCATTCGCGCCGACCAGACATCCGGCCAGATTTTTTTGAAAACGCCCATCAAGCCGGAGGCCACCAAATGCCTTGCTTCCTGATCCACCTTCTCAATGGCGTTGAAAGCGATGGGAAACGCCATATCGGCGTTCTTTGGGGATGTAATTCAGCAAGCTCTCCGCCATGTCGCCGTGCGGGTCGATAAATCCCACGCCATGGCCGGCCATGATATCGGGGACCAGCATATTCATTAAAAGCGTGGTTTTGCCGGTGCCGGTCTGGCCGATAATATACATATGGCGCCGGCGATCGTCGGTTTTGATGCCAAACTTTTTTCGCTGATTGCGAAAATTCGTTTCGGCAAAAAATGTTATTTCATTATTGGTCATATAGGTCGTATAGGACTTATATTGGTAATGAAATTGGCGGTTCGGCCGTTTTGGCCCCGACGCGCCGCATAGTCGGCGTTTCCACCACCAGAATCGGATAATGATAAATTGTCGCCAGTTCTTCAATATTCAAAATAAAATCCTTTTTATTTTTGGACATCTTGCGATTGATATATCTGTCCACAAAAGCCAATTTTCTTAAAAATTCCCGCCGGGTTTTTATGAAGGGAACGATTCTCGGCTGATCGGCCGTAGTGCCCGCTCTGCCGTTGCCCTTAAAACCGTTGAGATTCACCGTATTGAACTGCTTGAAGGCGCCCATAACGGCTGATATATTGGCCTTGTTGAAAGAATCCTTTTTGGCGATATAGGCGAAACGAATGCAGGTCTTAAACGCCAGTTTGGAAATTTTATTGTCTATGGCTTCAACCACTACTTTATCGGTGGACGACAGCGAAGCCGATGATTTTGACTCTTCTTTTTTGGCTTCTCCCCATTCGGGATAAACCGCAACAGCCATAAATAAATTGACTAAAAACTCGCCAAGACCGCTGAATAATTCCGCCAATAAACCTTTTTTAACCTCAACTTTTTTACCCGACAGCTTGTTGATAATTTCCGCTCCTTTGGCTCTCCATTTTTTGTCGTATTCTTTGTCTACCGGCTGGATGAGATATTGGATGAAAATATTTTCTTCCGGCTTAAGCCCAGACATGATTTCAAGAAAGGCCGAAATGGGATCCAGTCGCCTTTCTTTCTGCCTTTCGTCAAAGGACAAATAGGTTCTGACGGGATAGCATTCGTCTTTTTCCAAAATAAATTCCACACCGCCGATATCATAGGTTTTGGACGGAATTTTTTTTACCAAATTACCGGCATAATCGATGACCTCGCCGATTTCCGCTTCCGGATATTGGGAATGAATCTGGGCTTCCACAAGGCCTTTGAATTGTTCCGGCGTTCTTATGAAAAAATAAACCGCGCCGTCAATGCCGGCAATTTCCAAACTGAACCATTCCTGCACCTTGCCCTTCCAATATTTGTCCAGAAATTTAACGCTGGTGGCGATGCCGTGCAATCCGGAAAAAATCAATTCCATCGCTTTGGGGGTTTTTTCGATGGTTCTGGGGATTCTAACCTCCAAAAGAATCCATCGGATTTTTTTTATGGCTTCTTCTTTAAGATATTTGACCCAAAGTTCGATAAAAAGCGCGATTAAAAACGGCGGCAGCCACAGCCACCAAAAGCCCATAAACATTTTTAACATTGTAAAAAAGATGGCCATTTATTGCAGAGTAAAGCGCTCGTTTTCTTTTTTGAAAAATTTTTTATTTTGAAGATTGAGAAGTATCGTATTTTCTTTTACCAACCGTTTGGCTTTAATAGTTTCAATCAGTTCATTCTTGGTCATCCCCATTTTAGCATTTTTTAACGCGGACACCAAAACATCCCGCACCGTTCCCGGTTCATAACCCCAATCGGCCAAGGCGTATGTTCCCCTCCCGATTAAAACGAATCGTGAATCCTTAATCAATTCATTATGAACCGTTTGGGAATGCGCTTTCCGATCCCAAAAACCGACCTGATTAATTAATGAAGCCACCTGCGTGAAATGAAGCGGTTTTTTCTCTTTTTTGAAAATTAAATAGGCCTTGTCTTTTACTCCCCTCGGTGAAATTTCCGGCGAACTGATAGCCCCCCATTCGCCAAAAGGATTTTGAGAGATTGATCGGCACAATTCGATATGAGAGTCCAAAATTTTGTCGTTCATTCCGTTATTCAGAGAAAGCGCGTTTTTTAACAAAACATCTCGCGATATCGGAAATTTTTTCTCGATTATTATTTTTTCCAGCGCGTTTACCAAATTGATCGCCTCTTTGTAAGAAGCGTTGCTTAGCGCCCAGGACGCGCGCCATTTCGGGGTTTCTTTAAAATACTGAAATTTTTCTCCTCCCAGCGCCAATAAAAAATTAATCAGATTGTCCGAATTTTTTTCTTTCAAACAAAGCAATTCGGCCAGTTCTTTTAGAAGGACATCTTCTTTTCTGACGCCGCCATAATCGGTCAAATGTTTTTCGGCAACGGCAAAAGCCGGCCTTAACAACTCCAAGGCGTTTTTATGCGACAATTGTTTTAATCCAAACGCTTCTATTTGTCTTACCCTTTCTCTGGTAACTCTTAAATTTTGGCCTATTGCCTCCAGGGTGTTTCGAGAAATGGAACGAAGCCCAAAGCGTTTCTCAATAACTTCGCGCGTTCTTGGGTTAAGATTTTTTAATATTTCTTCCGTGGCTTCTTTTAAATTTTGTTCCCTCATGGTTTTGGTATAATAAACTAATACTATAAGAATGTCAACTCTTGCGCTTTAAAAACCAACTGGCCAATAATGGCGAAGCGATAAATATGGAAGAATAGGTCCCGAAAAAAATACCGACCAACAAAGTGAGAATGAAATATTGTAAGCTTTCTCCGCCAAAAATATACAAAGCCAGCAAAGTGAGCAATACGGTTAAAGATGTATTGACCGAGCGCACTATTGTCTGGTTGACGCTTTTATTTACCAATGCCGTGAATTCCAATGAAGAATGCAGTTTCAAATTTTCACGGACTCTATCGAAAACAACGATGGTGTCGTGCACCGAAAATCCTAAAATAACAAGAAGCGCAACGATAAAATTAGTGCCTATTTCAACGCCGTAAAAATGCCCAAGATACGCAAAAAGGCCTATCGGGATTATCAAATCATGAAATAGCGCCGCCAAGGTAACCGCTCCATATCTCCATGACCCCAATGGTTGAGAAACATTTCTGAAAGCCCAAGCGATGTAAAGCGAAATGCCTAACAGCACCAAAATAATGGCTTTAATGGAATTTTGTTTTAATTCCGCTCCAATGGTCGGTCCAATGGAAGAAAATCGCCTCTCTTCCGCGCCATTGGCGGCCAATATGCGCATAATCGCTTGATGCGTATTCTCATCCGTTTCTCTAAAACGCAAACTAATATTATTTTGGCCAACGGGCGAAACTCTCAAATCGTTTAGATTCAATAAAATTAAAGATTCTGTTATTTGTTTAATTTCCGGCCGCTTACCGTCCGGATAGGCAATTTCCAACATCGCGCCACCCTTAAAATCAATGCCAAACTTCAATCCCCACATTAAGACAGCAAGAACGCTGGCAAAAATAAGAATGATGGAAATTATATAGTAAATTTTTCTTTTGCCGATGATATTCATATTATTTGACGCCCATTAGTCGCGGATATTTGATTAAAAAGTTTATGGGAAAAAGCTTCAAAAATGACCGAGTCGTAACGATGGCGGAAAACATACTGACAATAACGCCGATTCCCAGCGTCAGGGCAAAACCCTTTACGACGCTGGTGGTGAAATAATACAAAACCAAGGTGGTTATCAGCGTGGAAATATTGGAGTCCCTTATAGACGGCCACGCGCGGGCAAAACCGTCGTTAATCGCAAAATTCAACTCTTTGCCAACCCGAAATTCTTCTTTCATTCTTTCAAAAATCAAAATATTGGCATCCACCGCCATGCCTATGGAAAGGATGAAGCCGGCGATTCCCGCCAATGTCAAAGTCACCGGTATTAGTTTGAATAGCGCCAAGACCAGCGCCGCATAAATTAACAAAGCGATCACGGCAACGATGCCGGGAAAACGATAATACAAAATCATGAATATCACCACCGCCAAAAATCCGATAAGACCGGCCATGATGCTTTTATTTAACGAATCCTGGCCCAAGCTGGCGCCCACCGAGTCCTGCGATATAAGTTTAATCGGCACCGGCAAAGCGCCGGCGTTCAAGCGCTCGGTTAATTTTTTCGCTTCATCAATTGTAAATTTTCCGGAAATGACCGCCGATCCTCCACTGATCGCCTCGCGAACCACGGGAGCCGAAATAGGCAAACCATCGAGATAAATGCCCAATTGTTTTCCGACATTTTTTTTGGTCAGTTCTTCAAATATTTTGGCGCCGTCATCGTCAAACTGAACGCTCACTTCCGGCTGGTAAGTGCTTTGATTAAATTCAACTTTCGCGTTTTTAATGTATTTTCCGTTTAAATTGGTTTCGGAAAAATAGGGATCCATTGCCAGATATTCCGGAATTTTATTTTTTTGCTCTTTTAGAATCTTCTCCGCGTCTATTTCGCTTCTGGCTTCTTTGAATTCCAAAAATGGAGTCTCACCTATCAAAGCGATGGCCTGAGAAATATCTTTTACGCCGGCGAGCTCCGCTATCAACCGCCAATCGCTTCCGGCATTTTCCACTTCGATTATTGGTTCGCTGACGCCGAAAAGATTGACCCTGCGCTCAATCACATCTCTTAAACCGGACATGGCCGAAGCGGTGTCTTCTTTAACGCCGGAAACATCGGCCAAATAAACCAATCGAGTGCCACCGGGCAAATCCAATCCGAGTTTAAATGATATTTTGGAAAAACTCGGAAAGGCCACCGGAGAAAAGGTATTGATTTTACTTATCGTTTTATCCCAAGCGAGCGGATAAACAAAAACCGCCGCGATAATGGCAAGTAAAAAAATCGCCGCGGCGACAAGACGAACTTTTTTTTCGGCATCCAATTTGAATATTTTATCCGGAGAATAACTTGATGACATAGATAAAGTATTAAACTATTGCTTTGATTTCGTCAAGAATTTCTTTCGGAATCGGGTCGCGAGCCGAACTTATCCCCGGATACCGCCATGCGGTAATTATTTTAATGCTTTTTTTCATCACCATGTACATCACCCAAATCTCTCTATTTTTATCGGGACACATAACGGCAATCATATTGGGCACAATCGCCTCTTCGATTCGCGCCGGATGCCTGATTATTCTTTTGATTCTCTGCGCCGACAAACCGTAATGGCGCATTTTGTAAATTGAATGCCGGGTCCACTGATATTTGTCGTTTATTTTTACCGCCATTTTATTTCTCGAATCCGCCGGCAATTTTTCGATACAAGCAATGGTCGCACTCGCTGTTTTCCTTTGGTATTTTATCGTCCATGAGACATTTTTTGATATCAAAAAGCGTTTGCTCAATCCAATCATCTTTTCCGGTATACGGAATTATTTTGACATCAAATTCCAGCCGGCCGTCAAACGCTTTCCTATCGGTCTTGCCGTTGACATAAACAAAATAGCCGGTATCGGAGATCTTAAAATCATTTTTTCGGAACAGCCACTGATAAATTTCCATTTGCCGCTTGTAACTATTCTGCCATTCCGCGTCCAGAGTTACTTCGCCGGTTTTAGCGGTGGCCTTGTAGTCGACAATATGAAGCTCGCCGGTCAGATTGTTTTTCCAGATGTCGTCAATGCCACCACGCAGGATTATATTGGTCGGTTCGTGAAAAAAACTGATGCCGCGGCGGAGAGAATCTCGCCACTCTTCAATCTTTTCGTGAGCAAAAGGCACAACATCCAACCCATATGCCTTTGCCAATGGATGTTGCGAGCCCTTAGCGCGATGGGTGTCAAATTCTTTTTTCAACAAAGCGTCAACGGCGGAGTTTAAAGTAAAAGGAAACCCCGGCGGCTGGGCGACGCCGAATCTTTTGTCAAAATAAAAACAGCGCGAGCATTTCATGAAAAGCTCGACGCCCGTTCGGCTCATGGTGAACGGTTCTTTTGTATCGGGGTTGAAATTCCCCCTCCCCCTCGGTGGATTATAATATTTGGACATAACGATTTATTCTAACACATTCTAAACTTTTATTTTAATTCTAACGCTATCAGCCCGTATTCAAGGCCGTAATGGTTTTATAAATTTTTACTTTTTTCACTTTCATTTCAAATGAGTATTTTCCACAGATTAATTTTATGGTATCCCCAATTTTTATATTTCGATATCTTTCAGTCGCGGCTCTGGTCTCGACTTTTTTCTTCCCATTCCTAATCGCCTTAAAAATATCTTTATTAATTGCTCTAAATCGTAAAATAGCCACTTCTTTATGATATTAAATCCATAAACATTTTGATATGCGGGATTCCGACTTCCATAAAAACCTCTCCCTCTTGCTTAAATCCTAATTTTTCATAAAATTTTCTAGCATGGTCTTGCGCATCCAACGCATATTCCATCATACGACCGCCTATATTTTGACTTCTAAATTCCTGTAAAACTGCCATTCTTTCAATTTTAACGATTTTATCGTTATCAACATATCTGATCCTCATTGTCCCTACGGGTTTTTTATCAAAATAGGCAATAACATGATCGGCTTCGTTATCTTTATTATCAAAATCTAATTCCTTAGCAATTCTCTGCTCTTTTTGAAAAACCTCTATTCTAACTGATTTTGCATCAGCTAATTCTTTATCTGTTTTAACAGTTTTTATGAGTATTTTGGCCATTTTGTTCTTTGTGATGGTTTTTAATCTTTTCTTTCAAATCCCCATAAACTCCCTCTACATTAGACATTATATCACTATTTGTATAACGAATAACTTTAATTCCATAGGCGTCTAATTTTTCAGACCTTAATATATCATATTCCTTTTGCATTGCATGAGAATCTCCATCAATTTCAATAGCCAGCATTAATTCGGCGCAATAAAAATCAACAATAAAATTATCCAACGGTTTTTGTCGAAGAAATTTATAGTTTTCAAATTGCTTACTTCTTAATATCTCAAACCATATCTTTTGTTCCGCCTGTGTCGGATGTTTTCTATTTTCTCTTGCCACTTCAATAAGTTTTTTGTTGTAGGGAATGTAAAGTTTTTTCATACTTTTATAAAACCCCTCCTAACCTCCCCTTATCAGGGGAGGAATTCAATTAGCTCCCTCCTTGATAAGGGAGGGCTGGGGTGGGTTTTATTTCCCATGGCACTTCTTATATTTCTTACCTGACCCGCAGGGACAGAGATCGTTGCGCCCAATCCTGTCGGATTGGGAATTTTCAATTTTCAATTTTGAATTTTCAATATTTTGGTTGATTGTATTTTGTTGCGGTTGAACCTTGGAAATTATTGTTGCCACTTGCGACTCAAAATTTGAAAGCAGGTCTTTAAATAATCTCTGGCTTTCGTTTTTATATTCCACCAGCGGATCCCTTTGGCCGTAGGCGCGCAGACGGACGCTGTCCCGCAGATATTCCATATCTTCCAGATGATTCATCCATAGAGTATCCAGCGTATTGAGCATCACAAATCTTTCAATTTGTTTCAATAATTCCGGTCCCATTTCTTTTTCTTTTTGTTGATATATATCATCTGCAATATTTGCGTGATAAGTTCCTGATAAAATTTCTTGTCTTTTTTTGTAAATCAAAGAGCGATGCTGGTTCATCACATCGTCATATTCCAAAACATGTTTTCTGGCGTCAAAATTAAAACCCTCTATTTTCGTCTGTGCCGATTCTATCGCCTTGGATATCATTCCCGCTTCAATCGGCTGGTCATCGGGAATGTTAAGCGTTTCCATGAGACCCTTTACCCGGTCGCCGCCGAATATCTTTAACAAACTGTCTTCCAAGGAAACGAAAAATTGCGACGCTCCCGGATCCCCCTGTCTTCCGGAACGGCCGCGCAACTGGTCGTCAATTCTTCTCGCTTCGTGGCGCTCGGTGCCGATGACATACAAGCCGCCGAGCTCTTTAACCTGCTCGGCCGCCTTTTTATCTGGAGGATTCCCCCCCAGAATAATATCAACTCCGCGGCCCGCCATGTTAGTTGCTACGGTAACCGCGCCTATCCTACCCGCTTGCGCGTGAATTGCCGCTTCTCTTTCATGCTGTTTTGCGTTTAAAACCTCATGTTTAACGCCTTCCATTGAAAGCATTTTGGAAAGTTTTTCATTATTATCGATGGAAATCGTTCCAATTAAAACCGGTTGTCCCTTTTCGCTCCGCTCTTTTACCTCATGAACCACCGCTTTGAATTTTGCTTCTTCGGTTTTATAGATTCTGTCGGGTAAATTTTGC
>Ga0076197_101_pt1 | contig 57485 bp, 58 predicted proteins | sample RifGroE1_FD_68261 | JGI IMG/M metagenome (GOLD analysis project Ga0076197, IMG submission 68261) | Parcubacteria (Azambacteria) bacterium GW2011_GWE1_42_9 | reverse complement strand
GGAATGAATTCCCATTCGAGCGAGTCACAGGAGTCGACCAGAACGATTTTTTTCCCGTTCCAGTTGTAGACCTTTCCGATTTCTTCCTCCTTCTGAAGAGCTTCCATCAATTCGGGAGGAATGAGACTGGCGCCGGCACCGATTGGGCTACCAGCGTAATCATCCGCAAAATGGAGAATAGGTATCCACTCGGGAATTCCGTTGTACACGGAAAGATGATTTTTTGCTCCTTCAATATTTCCATCTTTTGCGGCGTTTCTTTCTGCGGTCATGACCATGACCGACCACGGAACCGGTCCGGTCTGGAGCTCGTCGGTAAAATACTCGGGAAATTTCATTGCGATCGCCTGATCGAAATCGTAGGTGATATCGAGTAGCGCGATCAACCACATCAGGAACATGTTTGGGATCTCACAGATCGCTTTCCAATTCTTGTACACGGTATTTCTCCTTTGAAAAGGGTTTATTTGAACTTATAGGAACTATCGAGTGATCTTATATTCTATCACAAATGCGATCTAAAGTCAACATCCGGTCTGAAAACCAAAAAACCGCCGGGAAAGGCGGTTTTCGAAAATTTTTCTGTTATATCGCGGGATTGCTTCGCCCCGCTGCTGCGGGGCTCGCAATGACGAATCTTGTTCGCATTTCCGCTCGCCTGCATAAGGTTCGCATCTTCCGCATAATAATTTTATTTCGCGTTCATTTTCTTCATGCACTTGGTGCAAGCTTTGATTCGTTTGCCGGAAGGCAATTTAACCCATTGGAGATTGGGATATTTTCTTTTTTTGCCTGCCGGATTATATTTTCCGCGCAACTTGTTGCGGGGCGTTATGAGCGTTGAAGTTTTGGCGCATATTGCGCAGATATTGGACATAGTTCTATACTTTTAGCACGAAACCATATGTTAAATCAAGGCATCATTTTTATTTTCTCGCTTTTGGTTCTGCTTTTTTCCGCCATTCTTCACGAAATCAGCCATGGCATTTCGGCGAAACTGCAAGGCGACAACACCGCCGAAGCCGCCGGCCGGCTGACTTTGAATCCTCTGCCGCATCTCGATTTGCTGGGATCAATCATTCTGCCGCTGGCGCTGGCTCTGCCGGCGCTCTTCGGAGCGCCGGTTTTTATCATCGGCTGGGCCAAGCCGGTGCCGTTTAATCCGCATAATTTGAAAAGTCAAAAATGGGGGCCGGCTTTGGTGGCCGCCGCCGGTCCGCTGACCAATTTTTTTATCGCGGTATTTTTCGGCGCCATTTTGCGCCTTTTATATTTAATCCCCAACACGCCGCCGACGCTGCATATTTTCCTGATGATTATCATTTGGATCAATTTGTTGCTGGCCGTTTTTAATCTCATCCCCATTCCGCCATTGGACGGTTCCAAACTGCTTTTTTCAATTTTGCCGCCGTCATGGATGGGCGTGGAAGTGTGGTTAGAGCGCTACGGATTCTTCCTGCTTTTGCTGTTTATATTTTTTGGATTTGAACTGATATTTCCGGTAATTAAGCTGCTTTTTAGAGTCGTTTCCGGTCGTTTTTTCGGCTTTTAAAAAGTTGACAAAATTCGCGGGTTGGAGTAACATTAAAGAACAAATGTGAAATCTCTGCTAAGGCGGGGATTTTTTGTTTGTCCTCAAATGTATAAAATACTCAAATTTAGCAAATTTTGGCTTAAAAAGGCCATTATTGGCTTGGTCATACTTATTTTGGCGCTTAATATGCCCACGAAGGAAGCAAACGCCGCTTGGAACTATGAAGATATAGCGGCATTTGTTAATGACGGGGTAGTAAACAAGCAAGATTTACTGATGATTGTTGGCGGCAGCGCGCTGATGGGCGTCAATCAAACGGTAGCGCCTAAAACCATTCAGGTTATTATAACCGGCTATTCTTCGACGCCGGATCAGACCGACAGCACGCCCTTTATTACGGCGTCAAATACCAAGGTTCGCGACGGCATTGTGGCGGCTAATTTTTTGGCGTTCGGCACCAAGGTGAAAATCCCCGGAATTTTCGGCGACAAAGTTTTTACGGTGGAGGATCGCATGGCGAAAAAACACGATGGCAAAATGGACATCTGGTTTTCGGAAAGATATTTGGCGAAAAAATTCGGCGTCAAATCTGCGGAAGTGGTCGTTTTGGAATAATTTTTTACAGAATTACAACAAAATTCCCCGCCTAGGTGGGGGGTTATTAGCCTGCCCAATACCAATTTACAAATAGCGTAATGTTTAGCGCGAATAAAAGCAAAGAACTTAATATATATATTTTTTCAAAATGATGACTGCGAATAGTGGCGAGCGCTATATATATCGGAAAAAGAACTAAAATATAACGACCAATTGACATAAAAGTCCCAGTGCCTAACGCTACTCCAAGCGTGGCAAGTATATAAAGTCCATATGATATCCATTTTTGCCTGAAAACATGATAAATGGCGATGAGCGCAAAAACAAAGAACGCTATGTCAAGAAAAAAATTCACAACTGATGGATTAGAAAATAATATAAAGTGGTCGCTATTGAATTGAAATGTGCGTCCCCACGCGCTTTCGATTTTGAGAAAAAGAAGAAAATCTCCAAACACAAAATAGTGATAGAGAAAAAAGAGGAAAGTTCCCAATGGAATGAGAAGCGCGGGAAGAAATGATAAACTGAATATTTTACGCGCCCCATGTCTTCTAAAAAATTCCCACAGGATTGGGATAAATAAGAAAATACCCGTAATACGAGTTAACGCGGTAAGAAAGCCAAAAATTCCGGCGATACTGAAGCGGCCTTTCAGTGCGTAATAAAAGGTCAACAATGAAAGAAAGAGAAAGAGAGATTCAGTATAGATGGCATTAAGAAAAAAGGCCGTGGGAAATATTAGCAGGTAAAAAATTGGAGTTTCGGGGTCAATTGTTGGGTGAAATTCTTGAAGTAATTTGTAAAAAATAATCACAGCTCCAATTAAAGAAAAAATGCTCACAAACCATCCGGCGAGAGCAAAATTCATCCCCGCAAGCGGTGTAATTATATAGATTAAAAGCGGATATAGCGGAAAGAAAACAATGTTGGAAAGAGTGTTGCCGGAAGTGAGATGATAACCGTTTTTTACAATGTCAATATACCAAAACGAATCCCATCGCGCATGAAGTAAAATTGGGTTCCACGATTGCTCTTGGGTGGTTTTTAGTGGGTCAATCCATGCATAGGCAGTGTCGCTTTTTAGGTTGAATCGGTTTGATACTAAAAGTGCAAAAATATTTACTACAAGTAGCCAAACCAACAAAAAGAAAATTGTTTTTTTCATATCTTTTAGTTTTTATGGGCGAGGAGGGAGTCGAACCCACACGGAGAATTACCTCCAAAGGATTTTAAGTCCTTCGCGTCTGCCATTCCGCCACTCGCCCTTAATTAAATTTTCAAGGCGCAGATGGGAATCGAACCCATGCATGATCGTTTTGTCCCGCTTTGCGGGATCTCGCGTAGCGAGACAGACCGTCGCCTCCTTGAGGCCAGGATGGGAATTGCACCCATGTATATTGGTTTTGCAGACCAATGCCTTACTGCTTGGCTACCTGGCCGTATTTCTTCTTTAATAAATCCTTTTGCTGGTGATTTTTTAAGAACCGTTCTCTTTTTACTGCTTCGCTTCTGGTATTATAAGTTTCAAAATCTAACAACTGCCATGGCTTGTAAAACTTCGTTGATTTAATCTTTCCATCATTATGCTTTTTCACGCGATTGTCTACATTCTCGGTTGATCCAATGTATAAATCGCTATTTTTCAAACTTTTTAAAAAATAAACATAATACATAAATGAGTTCTGTCTCGCTATGCGAGATCTGGCATAGCGAGACAGACCATCGCCTTACCACTTGTCATAGCTTCGCTAGATCTGGCGAAGCCAGAGCTACCAGGCCGTTGAAAAAAACTTACTTTCTCGCGTATTTTGCCACGAGTTTTAGAGCGGAGTCAATCGAGCCCTTGTGTCTGAAGCCGGCGGCGTAGCGGTGTCCGCCGCCGCCAAGTTTTTCGGCCAATGCCGCCACATTGTATTTTTTATCCGGACGGCTCCTTAAGTGTCCTCTGATTTTTCCTTCATTCTCTTCAATCAAAAACAAGCTGAATCGGCCGTCTTTCGCATTTTTTAATTGTCCGGCCGGATTGCTCAAATCGTTGGTGGCCAAGTGATGCCGAATGAGTTCCGCTCTGGCGAGCCACGAATAAATAAAATCGCTCTTTTTATTATATTTTATCCGGCTCAAAATTTCTCCGGAAATTATCATCGCCGCGGTTTTTATTTGCCCGTTTAATTTTGCGTCAATTTCGGTGAGTTTTATTCTAAATTGCTTGATAAAATTCATTACTATTTCCAGCGGTTTCGGGCTATTGGTATATTTGAAAAAACCGGTGTCATCTAAAATTCCCACCGACAGAGCGTAGGCGATTTTTTTGTCTATTTTGAATTCGACCGACTTAAAATAGTCATGCAGCAATTCGCAGGTTGATGAGTATTTTGAATTTACTATGCCGAAATCAGCGCCTTGGCCGGTTGACAGATGGTGGTCGAAAACCAACAGAGGAATTTTTGGATATTTCTTAAAATAACTTTCCATTCCTAATAGAATTTTCGTTCCATAATCAAGTCCAATCATCAAATCGCATTTGCCTTTGGGATGTTTGGATTTTATTTGCGAAGACCCCGGAATGAATTTTAAATTTTCGGAGATGGCGGAAGCGCACAAAAGGTAATGAGGTTTTTTTATTTTTTTTAAATATAAGCCGATAACCGCGAGCGAGCCGATGGCGTCAGCGTCCGGCCCCTGGTGGCTGACCACCAAAATTCTTCTGGCTTTCAAGATAATTTTTTCTATTTCGTTAAAACTGTCGTTTTTCATTTTTTATTTTTTCCAATAATAATTCCACTTCGTTGGCTTCTTCGGGGTTGGTATCGAATTTGAAAATAATTTTAGGAACGGGGCGAACTTTTAATTTTTTATTCAGTGCCTGCTGGATTTGATAAATCGATCGCCGCAATTTATTTATCACCGCCTTCGCTCCGCTCGGCGGATAAACGCTTATCATGACATTGGCCGAAAACAAATTGGCGCTGGTCATGACTCTGGTAATGGTCGCTAAAGTGCCCGGTTTGATATCATCAAGAAATTCAAAAATTATTCTTCCCAGTTCCTTTTTTATCAATTCGTTGAATCTTTTGGCGCGCTCTTCGGCCATATTTATTGTATCTTTCTTATGACGACCAGCGTGTCGCCGGCGGCGATTTTCGGTTCGCCGAAATTAAAGCTAACACCCGCCTCGCGGCCTTCTTCCACTTTGCCGGCGTCTTTTTTATCGGATTGCAAACCGACAATGCGGCCCTGGCCGATGATGGTGTCGTTTCTGATAATTTCCACTCTTGCATTCTTGGTTATTTCTCCGGAAACAACTTTGCCTCCGATGACTTGGCGGTCTTTTTCCTGCCTGAACACGGCCAAAACATTCAGTCGTCCCAATTCTTCCCGATCAATTTTTGGCTGCGACTTCGTTTCAATGGCGATTTTTGTCCGGTCCAAAATGTCGTAAATGATGTTGCCGGTTATCAAATTTTTTTCCTGTTTTTCCGTCAATGAAATGGCCGAGTCCATTTTAACATTGAAAGCGAGAATTAGGGCGTCGCACAGGTCTGCCAATTTTAAATCGTTTTCGTTGACATTGCCGGTTTCGGCTCGGACGATTTTAACGGCGCCATTTTCCAAAGTGATTTTTTCACCGAACTTTGGGCGTCGCCTTTAATGATGATATTGGTCGCGTCCGGCGAGTATTCGACATCGTTTTTGTCATCGGCCACGCGCTCAATGAACCCCCCGATTTTCAAGGCGGCCTTAAGCGCCAGCGAAAAGGCAATTTCGGAAGTGATAAATTTTTCTCCCACCAAAGGCGGCGCGGCAAATCCCGCCATCAGCACCGGCGAAGAGAAAGAGGCATTTTTTATTTGCTCGCCAAGAAAATTCTCCATCATTTTTATTTTCCCAGTCGCTTCGCCGCTCATGATATAGTCGCCGGTTTTCAAAGCGCCATCCAAAATAAGCAGCGATGCCGTGATGCCTCGGCGGGAATCAAGATTGGTTTCCAAAACAATGCCTTCTCCGGGCTTTTGGGGGTCGGCTTTGAATTCATTCACATCGGCCAGCAATTCTATCAAATCAAGCAGTTGTTCGACATTTGTCCCTTGTTTTGCCGAAATTTCCACCGACGGAATTTTGCCGCCCCATGACTCGACCAGCGCGTCGTGTTCGGCCAATTCCTTTTTCACTTTTTCCGGATTGGATCCGGGAACATCTATTTTGTTTATTGCGACGATGAAGGGGATATTTGATTTTTTGATGTGTTCTATCACTTCTATGGTTTGGGGTTTGACGCCGTCGTCGGCGGCGACTACTAAAATAGCGATGTCCGCGGCGCTGGCGCCGCGGGCTCTCAATTTTGAAAATGCTTCATGGCCCGGCGTATCCAAAAATGTTATTTTTCGGGCTTGCCCCGAGCTTGTCGAAGGGCGGTCAATTTCATAAGCGCCGATGTGTTGGGTGATGCCGCCGGCTTCGCCCTCGGCGACGCTGGTTTTTCTGATGTAATCCAAAAGCTTGGTTTTGCCATGATCGACATGTCCCATTATCACGACAACGGGCGGCCGGGTGATTAATTTTTCTTTTTTTAGTTCCAACATATATTTTAATAATCGGCGGTAAGCCGATATCAACCCGAAAATTCTACAACAAAACCCGCCTTTTCGCAAGGCGGGATTTGTAAAAACGGAAGGGGTGGGATTCGAACCCACGGTCCCTTGCGGGACGCCGCATTTCAAGTGCGGTGGAATAAACCGCTATCCGACCCTTCCATAGATTTATTTATCGTATACGGCATGGTCGCCGATCGCAAGCAGCGCAACTTCTTTTTTTGAAAGATAGCAAAACACAACGCGCGTTTTATAGTTCACGGAAAAACTATACCATCCGGCCAATCGCCCGTGTAATTTATGTATCTTTAATTGGGTTAAATTTTGTCCACCTTCAAAAAGTTCTATTTTTTCATTAGCTTCTTGTTGCAGCCCAAGATCCAGCCGTTTAAATTGTCGGATGAAAGTCGGTTTGAAAGATACTTTCATGATAACGCGTTACTTAAACTTTTTAACTAAGTCCTTCAAATTGCCGCGAAGAATCGGCTCCTGTTCGGCTCTAAGAACCGCCATCACCGCTTCTTCTTCGGCGAGAAGCTCAAGAGCGTGCCGCACCACCTCGGCTTTATTGGAGCCGCGCTGTTTGGCTAATTTTTTTACCAACTCTTCCAAATGGGCGGGAAGAGGTACCGACAGAGTAGTCATATGTATATTATATTATAATATGATGTTATAGTATATTTTTTTCATTCGATTGTCAAAAAAATAACCCTGATGTTTGTTTATTCATATCTTAATGCTTCGATGGGATTTAAACTTGCAGCTCTCCGGGCTGGGTAATAGCCAAAGATAATTCCGATTGCGGCCGATACTCCGAAGGCCAAGAGTATCGTGAAAAATGAGACACTCGTCGCTATCCCGGCGAAACTGGAAACAAGAATCGAGAGAGTCCATCCGAGAGCAACACCGATCACTCCGCCAAGAAAGGTAAGCATGACCGCTTCGGCAAGAAACTGCATTGAAATATCTTTTTTCTTCGCGCCGATGGATTTGCGAAGTCCGATCTCTCGCGTTCTTTCCGTAACGGTAGTTAGCATCATATTCATAATGCCGATGCCGCCCACAATAAGCGAGATGCCGGCAACTGCGGCAAGAAAAATAGTGAAAGTGTCTGTTACTTGCGTGAGTGTGCCGAGAATGTCGGCTTGCGAAACGATGGAGAAATCGGGGCTCTGAGGATCTACGCGGTGTTTTGCGATAAGCGCGGCGATTGCCTCTTCTTGAACTTGAGGCATTAGGTCTTTACTTTGAACGCTTATGGCGATAGTTGAAAGAAAATCGTCCCCGACAAGAATTTTTTGCATTGTAGTAAGCGGCACGAAAACGGTATCGTCGGGATTGAAAAATCCCGCGCTTCCTTTGGATTGCAAAACGCCGATTACTTTGAAGTTCACTCGATTAATGCGAATGGTTTTGCCAATAGGGTCATTGCCTTCGCCAAAAAGGTCCTGCGCCACGGTGGGGCCAAGCACCGCAACCCGCCCCATACTTCTGACCTGTGAGTCGGTAATAAATGAGCCTGCGGAAGGCGAGATATTCCTCACTTGCGCGTAATCCGGTTCAACTCCAACAATGGTGGAATTGGTATTATTGCCAAAAGCGACAATTTGAAATCGTCTTTGAACTTCCGGCGAGATATATGCGGTTCCAGAAATTTGACGCAACACTTCGATGTCTTCATTTTTGAGCGTTTGCGCCGATCCTCGTCCAGATGACACAATCCCTCTGCCCGGCTGGATGAATCCGGGCATGACGGTTAAAAGATTTGAGCCGAGCCCTTCTATACTTGATTGAATTTGTCCCGCCGCGCCTTGACCGATTGAAACCATGGCGATGACCGAGCCAATGCCAATGACAATGCCAAGAATCGTGAGGCCAGACCTCGCTTTGTTTGCCGAAAGAGCGGTGTATGTTTCTTGAAGAATGTCTTGAATTTTCATTTTGAGTTGTGGTTATTTATGACGCGCCGATTTTTGACTTTGCTATCCTCAACAATACTTCCGTCTCGGATATTAATGATGCGCTCGGCGTGTTCCGCCACATACGGCTCGTGAGTGATTAAAACAATAGTGCGGCCTTGTTCTTGATGAAGCCGCTGGAAAGTATCAAGCACCATTTCGCCTGTTTTAGTATCAAGATTGCCCGTTGGTTCGTCAGCAAGCACGAGCGTTGGATTATTCACAAGAGCCCGGGCAATGGCGACTCTTTGCATCATTCCGCCAGAAAGCTGGTTGGAATAGTGATTCCAAAAGTTTTCCGGAAATGCCGATCCGCGCAGAGCTTCTTTCGCTTGATTTTCTCGTTCTTCTTTGGAGACGCCGGCATATACCAAAGGAAGCGTGACATTGCGAAGCGCGGTCGCGCGCGGCAGGAGATTGAACGCCTGAAATACGAATCCGATTTTTTGCATACGGATATCGGCGAGTTCGTCGTCGGAGAGTTTTGACACATCTTTATTATCAAGAAAATATTCTCCGCTCGTCGGCGTGTCCAAACATCCAATGATATGCATCAGCGTTGATTTGCCGGAACCAGAAGGGCCCATGATGGCCACGAACTCGCCGTCGTTGATTTTGAACGAGGCATTTTTAAGCGCGTGAGTTTCAATTTCTCCGCTTTTGTATGTTTTGGTAATGTTTTTGCATTCAATCATAATATTATCTCATGCCGGGGATTCTTAGTCCTCCCGATTGTTGTTGCGTCTGCGCAGTTTGAGCAGTTGGCTGAATCGTTCGCGTCACAATTACATCACCTTCATTGAGGCCACTTGTGATTTCGGTGAATTCATCGCTTGCCGTTCCAATTTCAATTTGCTGACGGCGGGGAGAATTATTAAGAATTGTTCCGCTCACATTTGCTGTAAGCGCCAAGCTTTTATCATCGCCATCCACAATTTCCACATAACTCGTTCTGTTTTGCGATTTTACGGCTGAATTCGGCACAAGAAGAACATTCGGTTTTGCTTCGGTGATAATTGCCGCTGACACGCTCATTCCGGGCTTAATACGGTCGTCCCCGCCTGCCGGACGGGCAGGTTGCGCATCAAAAGCAATTTTTACGATATAGGTGACAACGCCTTGTGACACCGTTCCAACCGCATCAACTTCCGCAACTTGTCCGGTAATCGTAAGATTGGAAACTGCGTCAAAAGTGAGTGTAACTTTTTGTCCGGTTTTCACTTTGGCAACATCAATCTCATTCAAAGAAATCTCGGCGATTTTCTGTTTGGTTATCATAGTGGCAACGGTGGAAACCGACGAATCGCCGACTTTAACATTCATTTTTGCCACCACGCCGCCAAACGGCGCTCGCACATAATATTCGGCAAGTTTTTCTTGCGCGTCCAGAAGCGAATCTTTTGCTTTGTCCAGTTGAATTTTTGCGGATCGAACATCAAACTCAACGCTAACGAGAGATTCTTTGCCGCTTAAAATAGCGTTTTTGGCGGAATATAAACTTTGGATTGAACTGTTGGCCTTACTTACAAAACTATTAATACTTGAAAGATGAGTATCGGCAAGCGCCTTCGGCTGGCGGTTCGCTTCCGTCATTTTATCTTTATATATCTGAACGAAATTGGAAGCGCTTTTGATCGCTTCGGAAACTAAACGGCTGGTTTCATATGTCTGATTTATAAGGGCTTCAATTTCTGCCATACTGGAAAACCGCGATGCCGTTTTGTAATCAATCAGATTTTTGTCGTATGCCGCGCGGGCGGCTTTATATTTCGCATATGTTTCATCGCGGACAACAGAAATATCTTCGTAGTATGGCCGGACGGCGTCGGTGTAATAATCAAGATTCCATTGGCCTTGGTCAAAATCGCGGTTTATTACAACGGTATTGAGACCGGTCATTATATTCGGAAGGTCGGCAAACGCGTTAGATACGGCGTTAAATCCATCATCATACGCTTTAGCCAAACTTTCCGAATCCTTTTCTTTGTCGCCCCTTATACCGGCTATGGAGCCGGTAATCTGGTCGTAGTTCAACTGAGCGGTTTCAAGATTTGTTTCCGCGTCTCTTACGGCTTTTTGCGCGTCGCGCGCGTAAAGCTGAGCTAAAAGTGCCCCGGCGGGGATGTATTGACCGGCTTTAACGTTTACATAAGTCACATCGCCCGCAACTTTAGATTTAACATCCACCTGCTGCATAGCCGATACTTGGCCGCTTCCGGAAATGGAAACAATCTGAGTGCCTTTTTCGGCCGCCGCGGTTACATAACGGACCGATTCTCCGCTATTAAAAATTACCCTATAACCATAATAGCCGCCGGTTAAAATTGCGGCGACTATAAGAAACGCTATCATTTTATGTCGTATGGCAACATTTAAAATTCGCGAAAAAAAATTCATATTTTTATGGGCAAAACTCTTATAAACTTCGCCTCAATCCAGCCTTCTTCATTTGGGGAACCGATGATGACGACGCTCTCGTCCGGTTTAAGATCTGATAATTTGACGGTCTCTCGACCTTTCTGAATTAAAGTGTTTTCGGAGACAAGAACGGTTTTCTCAACATCGTCTTTGCCTTTTGTAATAATCGTGTTTCCATCGATTTTAATAATTGATCCAAAAACGCCGTGAGCATTGATGAATTCTCCTCGGGGAGAATTTCCCCAATCGCTGAAAAATCCGCTTCGAGGCCCCGCGAAGTTTCTGTGGTAGTTTTCTGCCCAGCGATACGAATATCTCGCCTTCAAAGCTCCGACCTTCATGCCAGCCCCGAATACCAAGATAAAAATGACAAAACCGGCAAGCCCGATGATGACCCACTTAAGAACATCGCGATTGTGTCCGCCAAAGGCGGATCCGCCTAGGGCGGAAAAGAATTTTTTTATTGTTTTTTCTTCGTTCATATTTTTATTTTTTATTAATTAAACATCGCGCAAGAGATAGCCGATTAGTAATCTCTTTTTATATAGAAACAAACGAAGGGTGAATAAGGCCAGTATTATATTGACTATAAAGATAGCAATGCCCATAACCGGCAATGATTCGGCAATCGCCAAGCTAAAATCTTGCCAGGACACGAAGAATGTTCCTAGATCGCTTAAGGCGACTTCAACAAACTGAGGCATACCGGAGTCCTGTATTTGACCTACAAAGAGCGCCCAGGAGAAGGGCGCAGCCGCAAATGACACAATTAAAAGAACCAGAAATCCAAGCGCCAGTTTTTTAGTATTGCGCAACTCTTGTTCACGCCTGATCGCAAGGATTATTCGGTCAAAAAGCCCCGCCGAAGGTTTATAGTTCTTGCGCATTTTCTTTTATAATACTAATACGACAAAAGGATGCGTTTTGGTGCGCATTACTTATTAAAAAGGTTTTTCAACATAATAAGCGCCCGCCGATAACGGCTTTTTACGGTATTAATTGGTTCGCCAAGCGTCTCTGCGATTTCCCTAAAATTAAAATCGTTGTTGTAGCGCAAAGATAATACCGCGCGATATTTTGGGGAGAGTTCGGCTATTGTCAATTCGAGCATTTGAACGATTTCTTTCCGTTCAAAAATTTCCTGTGGCAACTTTGCCGTGTCGGCAAATGTATCGGCAATTATATTCCCGCCATCTTCGTTTTCTCCGCCGAAGGCGGATCCGCCTCTGGCGGAAAATTCGGAAAATGGAATCGCTTTCTTTTTCTTAAGAAAATCTATCGCCGTATTTTTGGCAATCGAAAAAATCCAAGTTTTGAAACTTTTACTTTGATCAAATCTTTCAAGATGTTTCCAAACCTTAACAAAAACTTCCTGCGTAGCGTCTTCGGCATCCTGCGCGTTCCCGACATATCTATAAGTAAAGCTGTAAATCGGTTTAAGATATCTTCCAACAAGAAACTCCAGCGACGCTTCATCGCCTTGAAGATAGTCCGCTATAAGTTGTTGATCCGGCTTATTCATTGCGGTGTGTCGCGGTCTAGAACCGCTCCAATGTGAGCATTATAGGGCTTTTCAGGCGATCTTTCCAGAGCTCGATTTGATGGGGGTCGGTCGGAGCATTGGAAATTTAAAATGCAGAGATAATTTAACTGATATGTATAAATTTGACTAATAATATCCTTTTAGGATAGCTTATTAAGCATAAAATAGTACATTAAAAATACAAAGTCGGGAACAAATCCATTATTACAAAGGAGGAGGAAGATGTTAAAAAGGTACGGCAGAGATGAAATGAGCAATATCTGGTCGGAGGCAAACAAGTTTTTTAACTGGTTGTTGGTGGAAATTGCCGTGCTTAAGGCAAGACGGCGAATCGGCGAATTTATTCATGAGATCCCTTCGGATCTTGCGGAAAAAATTAGCATTCAACCCGAGGAAATCAATCGCATCGAAAGAGAAATCACGAAACATGATGTAGTTGCTTTTTTGACGCACATATCGCCCCAGTTCCCCGGGGAGTTGCGTCCCTGGCTGCACAGAGGGCTGACTTCATATGATATTGGAGATACGGCCTTGAGTCTGCAGTTGCGGGAAAGTGTGAGTATTCTTATTCAGATAAGTACCAAGCTGATGAGCGCGATTAAGACGGTTGCCATGGAGTACAAGTATACGCCGGAAATCGGGCGCACTCACGGCATACATGCCGAACCGATCACTTTCGGAGTTAAACTTGCGAATTGGTATGACGAACTCAATAGGCATATTCATCGTTTACAAAGGTTATTGGTTTCGGTTTCTGTCGGCAAGATTAGCGGAGCGGTCGGCATGTATACGATTGACCCAAAAATAGAGGAAATGGTTTGTGAAGATCTGGGGCTTAGACCTATCATTGCGACGCAAATAATTTCGCGCGACATCGTGGCGGAATATATGTCCACCTTGGGCATAATAGCCGCCACGATTGGCAAGTTCTCAACCAATCTTAGGCTGCTCTCGCAGACGGAGATTGGTGAAATCATGGAACTATTCGGGAAAGATCAGAAAGGTTCATCGGCAATGCCTCACAAGGAGAATCCAATCGGAAGCGAAAACTTGTCGGGCCTAATGCGCGTCGTTTGTTCTAACGTTCAGGTGGCTTACGAAAATTTAGCTGCCTGCTGGCATGAGCGTAGCCTAGATAACTCTGGGTCGGAAAGGGTGATTATCGCCGATTCGTCGATTCTTCTGGATTATGCAATGGCGCGGCTTGCCGGCATCATTGAAAAGATGCGGGTTTTCCCGGGCAGAATGACAGCCAATCTCAACCAGACCAAGGGGCTCATATTTTCTCAGGAGGTTATGATGCTTGTGGCAGAAAAAAGCAAGATGCCAAGAGAAGAAGCGCACACTTTGGTCCGCGATGTGGCTTTGGAATGCTGGGAAAACGGCACGGATTTTTTGGAAGTCCTGCTTGGAAACAACTCCATAATACAATTTGTCAGCGAGGATGAGTTGAGGTCATGCTTCAATCTTGAAAACAAAGTGCGTTATGTTGATTACATTTTTGCAAAATCTATTGACAACCAGAATCAGGAAGGAGGGAATGAATATTGAAAAATTATCAAAAAGGAAAAGTTTTAGCGGAAGGCAAAACTAAACGGTTGTACCGGGTTGAAGGCGAAGATTATGAGCGTCTAGTTGTTGTTGAGAGTAAGGACGACATCACCAAAAATGATGATCCATCACAGACAAAATTAATGGTTTCCAAGGCCAAATTTTCCACGGCGACCACCAGTATCGTTTTTGAACTTCTGAGAAAAGCCGGCATTCCCGTGGCTTACGAACGCCGGATTTCGGATACGGAATTTCTGGCCGTTAACTGTAAGATGATTATGCTGGAAGTTGTTATCAGACGCTATGCCGTTGGGAGTTATCTAAAACGCTATCCGAATTTAGAAAAAAAAGAAGGAAAAGTTCCGCACCGTTTTCATCGTCTGGTTTTCGAGTTGTTTCTTAAGACAACTGGAGGAAAAATCGTAATGAAAGACGGGGAAGAATGGGGAGAAACAGGGGTTGACCTCAAAACAAAAAGGCCGATTGATGACCCCATTATCGCAAATCCCTATGACGATGCATGGGTATTGAGGCATCCCAAAATTCCTGAATGGGAGGAAGATTCATATATTTACCGTCAAGTTCTCAAAAATGGCTTTCTGCAGAGAAGTGTAACGGTTGAGAAGATAGAGGAAATCGCCCGCAGGGTTTTCCTTGTTCTCGAAGGTGCCTGGGCGCAACTTGGGTTTCGCCTCGTTGACTTCAAGATTGAATTGGGGATAGATAAAGACGGCAATCTGTTGGTGGCCGATGTTATAGACAATGATAGCTGGAGGCTACGGACAGATGATTGGAAGGAAATTTCCAAACAACTTTTCCGCGACAACTTCAATATGGATGAGATTGCGGATAAATACGCGACGGTCGCTGATTTAGTTACAAGATTTGCAGTTCCCAAACAGGCTATTGTTCTGTGGCGCGGTTCCCAAGACGACAAATCGCTGGAACTTTTTGAACTGGCGGGAATAGAAAAGATTGACATTGTCAGTTCCGGACATAAATCTCCAAGTGCTTGCGATGCCGAGTCAGGTACCGATGGGCACCATTCTATCTTCCAAAAACGCTATGCTGATGACACTCAATATACTGGCGCAAAAAAATCCGGTCGCCTATATGCACAGGCAATATTCCATCGAAGAACTGGACAAGTAGCCGAAATAAAAATCAATATTTCAAATAAAGAACGGGAGCAAAATCGCTCCCGTTTTTTTGTCTGCGGAGGAGGTGGGATTCGGACCCACGGACCCCTTTCAGGGTCAGCTTCTTAGCAGGAAGCTGCACTCGGCCACTATGCGACTCCTCCAATTTTACGCGGGTATTTTACACTTTATCCCTTGGCGATGACAAGCCCATAGATGTCTTTGACGCCGGCTTTTTTCAATATCGATGCCGCTTCTTCCAGGGTGGCACCGCTAGTGGAAACATCGTCGACCAAAATCACTTTTTGGATATTTTGTAATTGTCCCATTTTCCAACGATCGTCTGAAAATGGGATATTTATAGATTCAATATTGAGAGCGAATACGCCGGAGATGTTTTCTTTTCTTAATTTCCAATCGGGAATTTCCGCTTGCGGCGCGTTGAATTTAGTCCGTTTCAATAAATCAACAACGGGGCATTTTAAAAATATGCCGATCTCGTTTGCCAGCAATTCGCTTTGGTTAAAGCCCCGATTTAATTGGCGCCGCCAAGTCAGGGGAACGGGCGCGATGACAAAACCGGAAAATTTGTCGGTCAGCCCCTCTTTTTTTAAAAAATTTATCATCAGCGCCGCCAGAGGTTTTTTTAGCGATTCTACCGATTGATATTTGAAGGCGAGAATCATAGCCCTCAAAATCGGATCTTCATAGCGGCCGGCCGCCAGCAATTCCGTCAAAATAGCGTTTTTTTGCCGTTGCGGCCCGTAATTCAGAATAATCTTATTAAAACAAATATCGCAAACCTGCGAGGACTGTTTTGCCGCCATTTCTTGCCCGCACCCGAGGCAATATCTCGGGAAAATAAGATCGAGCAAAAAATTCTTTGCTGGGGATAAGTGCGTTTTATTTATAAAATTCATTCTATGATATAATACCCGCAAATGGATCTGCCTTTCAACATATTTGGGATCGGGTCAAGGCCAAAGAGCCATTTGGGGATTGATATCGGCACTTTGTCAATTAAAATCGTCGAAATTTCCGATGATAACGGCCGGCCCAAGCTTGAGAATTATGCCATGCTGACAAATTATGATTTAATGACGCAAGAAGCGCAAATTAAAAAAGCGTTTGGGGGCAAGGCGAAAATTATGCTGGAGCGGCTGTTGAAAGAGGCGGGCATGAGCGCGGCGGAAGTGAATATGTCGGTTCCGATTTTTTCAAGTTTTCTGACGGTGATGGACCTCCCCAAAATGTCCGACTTGGAATTGGCGAACGCCGTGCAGTTTGAGGCCAAGAAATATATACCGGTGTCTTTGGATACCGTGGCCATTGACTGGTCGGTGATCGGCTCGAGCGCGAATGGCAATACGTTGGTTCTTCTCATAGCCATTCCCAGAGAACTCATCAATGAATATACGGTTATCGCCAAAGAAACCAGTTTAAAACTTTTGGCGATTGAGTTAGAAACGGTTGCCGCCGCCCGGGCGCTGATCGGCAATGATCCGGTGCCGACCATGCTGGTGGATATGGGCTCGAGAGATACCACAGTTAGCGTTGTAGATGGCGGGCATTTGCAAATCAGCCACTCGATTGAAATGTCGGGCGAGGACTTAACTCGGGCGTTGGCGAAAGGTCTTAATATAGATTGGCGTCGCGCCGAGGAATTAAAAAAGCAAACGGGGCTGAAAATCGGAGAAAGCGGCGATCAGGTGGCGAGCATTCTTTTCCCGTTGCTCAATACTGTAACGGACACGATTATCAGTTTGATGGGCATTTATTTTTCAAAAGCCAACAAGAAAATCGAGAAACTGATAATTTATGGCGGCGCTTCCAAAATGCCGGGACTGGTGGAATATCTGAACGACCGCTTAAAAATTGATGTGGTGGTTGGCAATTCTTTCGGCAGAATCGCTTATCCGGAAAAATTAAAATCGGCTATCGGAGAAATAAGCCACGAATTTACGGTTGCGATTGGCTTGGCGTTGAGGTCGTTGCAACAGCAATAAATATTATGATAGAAATTGTTTCTCAAAAACCAAAAATTTCAATTCCCGCCTGGCAGTGGCCGCTATGGGCTTCTATCGCGTTGTTTTTGTTGAGCGTCGCCGCTTTTGCCGGTTTGAATATCTATTTGTCGCAGATTCGCGCGGAAGCCGAAAGCGTAGGCAACCAGATAAAAATAGAAGCGGCTAAAGTGAGCCCGAAAGACGCGGAGGCGATCGCGCGCTTGAACGACTCTCTCGGCAATTTTAATAAACTAATTCTTGAGCACATCAGTTTTGCCAAAGTTCTCGACACCATCGGCGCCGTAACATATCAAAAAGTTGTTTTTACCGACTTTGCTTCCGACAGGGAAAAAAATAGTGTCCAACTCAAAGGCATCGCCCAAAATTATACCGCTTTGGCAAAACAGATAGTGGCGCTTCGCAAAAACGAAAACATCAAAGGGCTGGCGATTAAAGGTATAGGTTTCGGCGATAAAGGATTGAGTTTCGACATTATGGCGGAAGTCGATCCGAAATTATTCATAAAATAACAAAAAATGTCGAATTTGCTTAAACATTTGGTGCTTCCCGCGGTCTTGTTTGCCGCCGCCTTGGCGATTTTCTTCTGGCTTGTCATGCCGCTTTGGGACGGCATTGAGCCCGCTGTGGCGATGAAAAAAGAAAATGAGGCCAATCTTGCGCAACGGCAACAAATCACGGCGAACTTGGGAAAATTGATTAATCAATATAACGCGCGCTCCGGTGAACTCACTTCTTTTGAAAAAGCTATTCCATTAGGAGAAAATATCCCCGAATTATTGGTAATGCTGGAGGCGCTGGCATCAGAAAGCGGCATGATTTTTTCGGGAGTTGAATTTAAACCCCAAAGCGCCACGGTTGCCGGCGCCAAGGTTTTGGCGATGGAAATATCGCTCAAAGGTTCTTACACAGCTTTTCAGCAATATCTCAATGCTTTGGAAAAAAGTTTGCGCCTTTTTGATGTGTCCAAAGTTTCTTTCAGGGGTATCGCTCCCGGCGCCACCCAAGCCAATCCTAACGCGACCGAATTTAGCATATCGGTAAATACTTATTATCAATAATATGAATACCATGCCTCCGTTGCCTCCAATATCGCCATTGCCGCAATCCTCAAAGAAGGCGGATCCTCCTTATCTGGCCATCGCCGGCGTTGTTATGGCGATCATAATTGCCGCGGGACTGTATTTTTTCTTTTATCGGGCAACGAAATTTGATTTTCAGGCGCCGGTTATCGCCCCGCCGCCGCCGTTATCGCCGTTGGAGGCCAAGGTCGGCAAAATATCCAGTTTACCGTTGCAGGTCATTGACAGCCCATTCTATAAATCATTGAAAGTTTACGGTTCTTTGCCGATTGTGGCCGATTCGCTGGGGAGGACGAATCCTTTCATACCCTATTAATTTAATATGGCGAACGCTCCCAATAGCGAACAAAACAGAATCCCGCCCGATGTTTTGATTTTAATTCCGGAGGACTCGGCGCGGCACTATAAAATGATTCCCATGGCTCTTTCCGGCAATGTTTTGGATGTCGGCCTAGTGGATCCCAATGATGTTAAAGCGCAGGAAGCGCTTAATTTTTTAGCGTCTCGCAATGGTTTGGTCGCCAGAATTTCACAAATTAGCGAAGAAGAATGGGCGGGTTTGATAAAACAATACGCCGGTTTGGGCGAAGAGGTGGGAGAAGCGCTGGAAGGGTTGAGAAAGGAACTGGCGCAGGAAAAAGAAAAGATGATATCGCCGGAAGCGAAGGGCAAGCCGGAACAGAACGCGCCGATTATCAGGATGGTGGAAACGATTTTGAAGCACAGCGTCGAATCCAGAGCGTCGGATATTCACATCGAGCCGATGATGAAAAAATTGAGAGTGCGTTTTCGTCTTGACGGCTCGTTGCAGACCGTTGTGGTTTTGCCGATAGAAATCGCGCCGGCCGTCGTGTCGCGCGTTAAAATTCTCGCCGATCTCCAGATTGACGAAACGCGCCGGCCCCAGGACGGCCGTTTTACCGCCAAAATCGGCGACAAGGAAATCGATTTGCGCGTGGCGGTTTTGCCGACCGCCCGCGGCGAAAAAGTGGTGATGAGAATTTTGGATCCGACCACCGGTTTGAAGAGCTTGCAGGAGTTGGGCATTGTGGGGCGCAACTTTGAAGTTGTCGAACGGGGCATTAAAAAACCGTTTGGGATGATTTTAATGACCGGCCCCACCGGCTCCGGGAAATCCACGACCATTTTTGGCATCCTGCAAATTTTGAACACCGATATGGTGAATATCATATCTTTGGAAGATCCCGTGGAATATTATGTCGACGGCGTCAATCAATCGCAAATCAGGCCGGAATTGGGCTACACTTTTGCCTCCGGACTCCGCCAAATTTTGCGGCAAGATCCCAATGTCATAGTGGTGGGGGAAATCAGGGACTCGGAGACCGCCGGTTTGGCGGTGCAGTCGGCTCTGACCGGCCATCTGGTGCTGTCAACGCTTCACACTAACGATGCTATCGGCGTTATTCCGCGCCTCTCGGATATGGGCGTGGAGCCCTTTCTTCTGCCGGCGGCTTTGAATGTCGCTTTAGCCCAGCGCTTGGTTAAAAAGTTATGTCCCGATTGTAAAAAAGAAGTTGAACCGGCGGAGGCGGCCAAGCAGTTGATTTTGAAAAACATCGAGAGCATGCCCGAAATATCGCGGCCGAAAATTAAAAAAGAAGGATTTAAAATTTTCAAAGCGCAGGGATGCCCCAAGTGCGCCAACAAAGGCACCAGAGGCAGAATCGCCGTTTTTGAAATTTTGGAAATGACGCCTCAACTGGAAAAAATCATTGTTTCCAAACCGACCGAAGCGGATATTTTGGGGGAAGCGAAAAGGCAGGGGATGATTACAATGCTGCAAGATGGTATAATGAAAGTGCTGGAAGGAACCATCGGTTTGGAAGAACTGGTGCAAGTGGTTAATATTAATAACGACAGCGAGGAATAAAAACAAAAAAATGCCTACGGCGCAACAAGAACTTGACGATTTGCTATTAAACGCTTTAAAAGTCGACGCGTCCGATTTGCATTTGAGCGTCGGCTACAAGCCCACTTTGAGAGTGGATGGCGCTCTTTTGCCGTTAAGCGATTTCGCTCCGCTGACGCCGCCGCATGCCGAAGAATTGGCGAGCATACTCTTGGGCGACAGAAAGCGGGAGTTTATTGAAAAAAGAGAAATTGATTTTTCATATAGTTATCAGGACAAAGCCAGATTCCGCGTCAATGTATTTTTTGAAAAAGGATTTATCAGCAGCGCTTTGCGGTTGATTCCCGCCAAAATAAGAACGGTGGAAGAATTAAATCTGCCCGTGGTTTTGCATAATATTGCGACGCTAAAGCAAGGGTTCGTTCTGTTAACCGGGCCGTCCGGCCATGGCAAATCCACGACCCTTGCCTCAATTATTGATGAAATAAATCATGTTCGGTCGGAACATATTATCACCATTGAAGACCCGATAGAATATCTTTTCATCGGCGACAAATCGATTGTCAATCAGCGTGAAATAAACAGCGATACCAAGTCGTTCCACGGCGCGTTGAGCGCGGCTCTCCGCGAAGATCCCAATATCATAATGGTAGGCGAGATGCGCAATATGGAAACTATCGCCGCGGCCCTGACGGCGGCCGAAACGGGGCATTTGGTTTTATCCTCGCTTCACACCAACAGCGCCAGCCAGACCATCAGCAGGATTATCGATATTTTTCCTCCCAACCAGCAGAATCAAATCCGGCTTCAGCTCGCCAATACTCTTTCGGCGGTTGTTTCTCAGCGGCTTCTGCCAAAAATTTCCGGCGGCCGTATTCCGGCCGCCGAGGGCATGTTCGCCAACAGCGCGGGTTCCAATTTGATCCGCGAAAACAAGGCGCATCAATTGGATTTGGTCATTGAAACATCTCTTGAGAGCGGCATGATTTCTCTCAATCGCAGTTTGATGGAACTGGTTCGTCGGAATGAAATTTCGTTGGAAACGGCGATGGCGTATTCCTTAAGCCCCAAGCAATTGGAAACGATAAAATAATAAATATCCAAAATGACGCAATTTCAATATACGGCCAGAACTCGCGACGGCAAACAAGAATCCGATATCGTAGACGCTCCGTCTATTGAGGCGGCGACTTCCTTTTTGCAAAATCGGCAGTTGATTATCACCAAAATAGAGCCGTTCGTTAAAAAGCGGGATCTATCTTTGGAGAATTTGAATAATCTGGCGATGCTTTATCTGACCAGAGTCAAAAGCGAGGACATCGTTTTATTCGCCAAACAATTGGCGACACTGGTCCAGGCGAAAGTGCCTTTGGTCCAGTCGTTGCGGGTGATGGCGAAGCAAATCACCAACCCAAAATTTGCCCAGATCATAACGGAAGTCGCTAACGATGTGGACGCCGGAGTGATTTTTTCAAGAGCGCTGGCGAAACACTCCGGGGTATTTTCCAATTTTTTCATCCAGATGATAAAATCGGGAGAACTTTCGGGACGGTTGGAGGAATCGCTCACCTATCTCGCCGAATACATCAACCGCCAATATCTTTTGAATTCCAAAGCCAAGGGGGCGATGATTTATCCGGCATTTATCGTAGTTACTTTTATTCTGGTTGGCACCGCTATGTTGATTTGGGTTATTCCCAGTTTAACGGCCGTGTTGTCGGAATCCGGACAACAATTGCCATGGGCGACCCGAATGCTTATCGGAGCGTCGAATTTTATGAAGAATTGGGGGATTATTTTCTTCGGCATTTTGGGCGCCGGCCTTTATTTTATTCACATTTCCATTAAAAAGTCCCCGGAATGGAGATTGGTATACGACGGTTTCAAACTGCGTCTGCCGATTTTCGGGGAACTGCTGAAAAAAATATACTTGGCGCGCTTTTCGGAAACGCTGTCGACGCTTTCGGCGGCGGGCATTTCCATTTCCCAGTCGCTGGAGATTGCGGCCGATGTTGTCGGCAACGCGGTTTATCGCAACATCATTCTTGAGGCCAACGAAGCGGTCAGAAAGGGCGGCGCTATCAGCGCGGTTTTTTTCCGCCATTCGGAAATCCTGCCCATGGTCAGCCAGATGGTGTCCATCGGCGAGCAGACCGGAAAACTGGACACGATTCTCAAGCAGGTGGCGGTTTTCTTTACCGAAGAAGTCAACAAGGCGTTTGACAACATCGTAAATTTGATCGAGCCGATTATGATTGTGGTGCTGGGGGCGGGTGTGGGTATCTTAGTTGCGGCAATTCTGGTTCCGATATACAATTTGGTTAATGCGTTTTAAAATTTGCGAGGTCGATACAAATAATATAAAATAGTTATAATTAGTAAATTAAAAATTATGTTTAAATTTAAAAAAGAAAAAGGGCTTGCCCTGAGTTCATCGAAGGGTTTTACCTTGCTGGAACTTTTGGTCGTCATCGGCATCATCGGGCTCTTGGCGTCCATCGTGGTGGTTAATCTCACCGGCGCCAGGAAAAAAGCCCGAGATATCAAGAGAGTGGCCGATATTAAAACGATTCAGACAGCGTTGGAAAGTTACTATGGGAAAAATGGTAAATATCCCACAAAGATTCAGGATTTAGTTGGCGCTACCGCAGAGTTGCCATCGCGGCCAAAAGACCCGATAGTTTCCGCCGCCACCGACTGTACTGGGGCCACCAATAGTGACGCTTGTTATTTTTATGCCTACTTTTCACCTAAGGGCGCTGGAAAGCCGCCCCAATCCTATCACATTGGCACGAGTTTGGAAGAAAGTGGTAGCATGCTGTTAAATCAGGATACTGACTGTAATTCTATCAGTGGCGCCGGCTGTCCCACGGGAGCTGTTTATACCGGCGGCGGGTTTAATGGTAATCAAAATACTGGTTGTGGCGGTAGCGCAGATAGATACTGCTACGATTTGGCACAGTAGTTTTTGTTTGGGTACAACAGATAATAATTAATAGTTCAAGTTATGTCTAAAAATAAAACAAAAAACTTTACCCGAGGCCTGCCAAAAGGATTCACTTTGTTGGAGCTTTTGGTGGTTATCGGTATTATTGGTCTTTTAGCATCCATTATCGTAGTTAATCTTACTGGCGCCAGGAAAAAAGCCCGAGATATTAAAAGAGTGGCCGATATCAGAACGATTCAAACAGCATTGGAAAGCTATTATGGCAAGAACGGTTATTATCCAACAGCATTGTCAGCTATGGTAGGCGCTACTGCAGAATTGCCAAAACGACCAACCGATCCAATAGCCGAGGGTGCCTGTGCCGACGCTGCCGCCGACAATACCGACGATTGCTATTATTACGAATATAACACACCCACTGACGCTTTGGGCCCCCAATTATACCATGTTGGTGCGAGCTTGGAAGAAAAAGACAGTTCGCTTTTAAAACAAGATACAGATTGTCTTTCAAACGCGGCAACTGATAATAAGTGCCCAGTATCTGCTATATATACTTCCGGTGGGTTTAGTGGCGCCGATGCGTCAAGCTGCGATACTACAGATAATACCAGATACTGCTACGATATCGCCCAGTAAGGTATGATTTTGGCTCTGGTTTTCGGTTTGATTTTCGGCAGTTTTCTTAATGTCGTGATTTATCGCTTAAAGACCGGCGAACCCTTGGGTTTTAGCCGGTCTTTTTGTCCGGAATGCAGGGCCAAATTAAAATGGTTTGACTTGATCCCGCTTTTCAGTTTTATTTTTCTTCGCGGCCGCTGCCGCTATTGCCAAAAAAAGATTTCCTGGCAGTATCCGATAGTTGAAATTTTAAGCGGTTTGATTTGGGTTGGAGCGTTTTATGTTACCCCCCCTGATAAGGGGGGGCTCGGGGGGGTTTTAAATTTTGTTTATTATCTTTTTATTTTTTCCGCCCTTTTGGTCATTGCCGTTTACGATTTCAAGTGGAAAATAATTCCGGATAAAATCATTTATCCGGCCATCGCCGTCGCTCTGATTTATAATTTGTTTAATCTCCCCCTTGATAAGGGGGGGCTCGGGGGGGTTCTGCTTACCGCCGCCACTGCCTTTTTATTTTTCTTTTTATTCTTTTATTTTTCCAAAGGAAAAGCCATGGGTTTGGGCGACGCCAAACTGGCGTTTTTAATCGGATTATTTTTAGGCCCATGGCTGTCGCTTGCCGCCTTTACTTCGGCTTTTGTTATCGGCGCCGTTTTTGGTATAATGCTCATAGCGTCGCGCCGAAGGACTTTGAAAAGCATAATCGCTTTCGGCCCGTTCTTGGTTGCCGGCGCGGCTGTCGCTTTCTTTTTCTCCGATTTTGTAAATAGTTTGTTTATTTTTTAGATTTTTATTATGAATAAGGGCTTTACCGTTGTGGAAATAGTCGTTGTTTTGGGGATTATGGCCGTTATTACGGGCATCGTGCTTTTTAATGTCGGTTCGGAAAAACAAAACGCGGCCCTTTTTCGGTCGGCGCAGAATTTGTCGCTGAACTTGCGCAAAGCCGAAAATAACGCGCTTTCATCCAAGGTTTTTAAGGACTCGAAAGTTCCCTGCGGCTGGGGGGTTCATTTCAACGGAGTTGATTCGACGAGTTATGCTATCTTTGCCGATACGACCATAGCTCAAAATTGCTTTGGCAGAAATTATAAAATGGATAGTGGAGAAGAACTGGAAACTGTCAATCTTGAAGCGGGCGTTAAAATTAAGAGCATAAACAATAATATTCTGGATATTAATATTTCGGATGTTGTTTTTACTCCGCCAGCTCCGCTTGTGCGTTTTACATCTTTTTATGGTGGTCAAGACGGGAGTAATACAATAAATATTATTTTAGTTAATAAAAATTCTTCAACGCGCACGATAACCATTAACAAAACAGGATTTATTTCATCTCCATGAAAAATTCAGGATTTACTTTACTTGAAACCATCGTTGCCGTCGGGCTTATCGTTACCGGCTTGATATCGTCGCTCGCTTTGATTAATACTTCGCTGGTTTATGTTTCCAACATTCAAGATCGCCTGGTGGCGGCTAATTTAGCGATGGAGGGCATCGAGGTAATAAGAAACATCAGGGACAATAATTGGCATCAGGGCGCGGCTTGGGACAGGTGGTTAGATGAGAATGGTATCTACCGTGTGGCTTATGATTCTACGACAATTGTTCGTGGCGAAGATGTTAACGCGCCATTGTTATTGGATAATAACGGATTTTATAGATATTATGTTGGCGCGATCACTCCTTTTGTCAGAAAAATTTCCATAAGCAAACTACATGACTATGAAATGTTAGTCGTTTCAGAGGTTTTGTGGCAAAGAAGAGGTAAGGATTATAAACTTTCCGCCGAGGAACATTTATTCAATTGGAAATGAAGAAAATAACCAATAATAAAGAAAGGGGGATGACTTTGATAGAACTGATAGTGGCCATCGGGATTTTCGGCCTGGTCTCATTTGTGATTTTTGGGATTTTCATTTTAGCCACCGGCTATCAGCGGCGCATTATCGCCGTGAAAAATGTCGAAGACAATCTAAGATTCGCCATGGAATCAATGGCGAGAGAAATAAGAACCGGCAGGGACTTTACCGGCGGCGGCAGCCAATTGAATTTTACAAACGCGATAGACAGCAAAGTTATTTATCGCCTTAATGGCGGCGCCGTTGAAAAATCGGAAACATCATCTTATGATGATCCGAATTACTTGAGAGTTACCGGACCGGAAACCACTATCGATTATTTGACATTTGTCCTGATGGGGCAACAACCCCGCGTTACCATCGCTATGGGCGCCACGAGCAAAGTCGGCGCCCAAAGTTCCACTTTGAAAGTCCAGACAACCGTCAGCTCGCGGCTATTGAAAAATTAAATTATGAAATTTTCAAACAAAAAAACTATCAATCGGGAAGAAGGAGTGGCGCTTATTCTTACGGTGATTATTATTTCCGCCGTTATGCTGATCGCTTCTATGATTGCCAATATCGTCATAACGCAGATGCAACTGGTTGAAGACATTGGCAGTTCCGTGTCGGCCATTTACGCCGCTGATTCTGGAGTGGAGTGCCAACTGTATAATATCAGGCAGGGCAGATCGGTGGATTGCAATAGCACCGATATTCCCGGCGGGAATATTATGATGTTCAACGGCGCTTCGGTGAAAACATCGGCGGACGGCGCTTCACCGAATTACACCGTCAAATCATTGGGCTCGTTTCGATCGGTCAAGCGGCAGTTTCAAGTGGATATTGTCGGCGGCCTGTAAATCGCGCGGTAATTATCCACAGATTTTAGTGGATATCGCGCTTTTTTTGTTATAATAAGATAAATATCATATCGCGCTATTAGTAAGTAGTAAGTTTTATGGGCAATTCTAATTCCAATAAATACATATCTCTTAAAACAGCCGCTGGATTATATGGCTATACCCGAGATCATCTGGGGCTGATGATCAGGCAGGGAAAATTAAACGGCAAAAAAATGGGCAGTTATTATATTACCACCAATGAATGGATGCTTGATTATGTCAAAAACTTCGCCGACCCGGATCATCCCGCTTTCAGGAATAAACTTTCAAATAAGTTTGTTTCCGAAATTTTTTCTGCCAAACCAACTATCAAAAACAATTCAAAAAAGCTCGCCAAATTTGTCGATTATAATAACGAATTGGGAACAAAAATTTTGGAAGAACTGAAACAGCGCGAATTTATTGCCGAAGAAAAACAATCGGCGCCGACTGTCGGCCATGTAAGTCAAAATATTTTGGGCGGATTCAATTCGCCTTACGCGATTTTGCCTATTAGACAGATGAGGAGCGACGAGCGAAATAAAATTTTGAAAGAATCGGGGATTGATGAGAGCATGATGTGACCCCGGAGATGGCTACCATGGCTAAATTCGCTATGGCGGACATTTAAATTATTGGACGCTATTTTTTATATTTAGATCGTGGCTTTTATTATCTTTTGTTCAAATTTTTTATTTGCTTTTCTGTTTATTTTCTGCCAGTTTATTATCGATTGCCCATTAGTTGCTAATCAGCCAATTTATTATTTTTATTATCAAAAAAATTATATTATATAATAGATACTATAGTGTCTATGATATAATGGAGCGCAATTTCATAACCGTTCGATGCATATGGGAGTAGTAATTTTGAGAAAATATAGTAATTGAGAAGCAAAAGTTTAACTCAATTGGCAAGGGGGTTGGAAAAATGGATTTGCATAATATTATTGAAGCGCGATATTGCAGTAAAAATTTTTATAGAAAAAACATATTTTTGTGGATTTTAACGTATGTTTATAAAATGTTGAATAGCTGTTGAGCCGAGGTGGATTATTTGTTGGCAGCAAGTTTGAGATAACTAACTCTTGGTTATCCACACGGGCGAGATTTAATTGAAAAAATCCAACTTGTGTCAAGACCCGATTTGGCATTAATTTTTTGTATCCAAATATCTAAATGCTTGTCAGTAAAATTGATTTAATATATCGTATCTTTTTGGCTTTTTAGTGAGTTTTTATCGCGATATTAAAGAATAATTCTTAGGGCATTTAATTTTAGATTTTAAGATTTCTTGCGATTAACGGTGGCGGACTTATCAACAGAATTGATTTTAATGGTTTTTTTAGGTAGTATGAAATTACTCAAAGTGATGACAAAAAATGGGAAGGACTTAAAATATAAAATTGCCGTTTCGGGAGCGGCGGAAACGGACCATTGCAATCCAAACGCGCTGGAGATGGCTTTGGAAATGGGAAAAGAAATTATTCGCCAAAACGGGGTCGTTTTGACGGGCGCTACTATTGGCATTCCGTACTGGGCCGCTCGCGGCGCCAAAGAAGAGGGCGGCATTTCTATCGGCTTGTCTCCGGCGGCGACGGAAAAGGCGCATGTTAAAACATACCGTCTGCCCACCGATTATTTTGATTTGATTGTTTATACCGGTTTTGACTATTCGGGACGGAATTTGCTACTGACGCGATCGGCCGATGCGGTTGTTGTGATTTGCGGCCGCATGGGCACTCTCAATGAATTCACCATTGCCTTTGAAGATGACAAACCCATCGGTATTTTGGAGGGCACCGGCGGCACGGCGGATATGATTCGAGAAATTGTCGGCAAGTCGCATCGCGGTCCGGGAAAAATCATTTATGATACCGATCCCAAACGGCTTTTGGAAAAACTTTTGGAACTGGTCAAAAAAGAAAAAATGGTATTGATAAAAGACAAGACGAAAAACAATAAGCCGGTCAGTAAGCACGATGACAATCTTCGCGAATAAACATGGCAAGAATTTTTGGCTGGCGACGCTGTCTCTTGTCGGCACTACCATTGGCGCCGGCATTTTTAGTTTGCCCTATGTTTTTGCCAAAGCCGGATTTTTTGCGGCGTTGGCGGAATTTGTGATTCTTGTTTTTATTGTTTTAATTATTCAGCAAATTCTTGGCGAAATTACTCTGCGCGCCAGTGGCCATAAGCGGTTGGTGGGGTTGGCTTCGGAGTATTTGGGCGGCGCTTGGGGCAAATTGGTTACCGTTTCTGTTTTATTGGGCGGCATTGGCGTAATGCTCATTTATATAATTTTTGGAGGCAGGTTTTTTTCGTTGTTAACGGGATTAAATGAATTTTTGAGCGCGGCGATCTTCTTTGCGGTTTGGTTTCTGGCGATTTTGTTGCCACCCAAGATATTCGGCAAAACTGAATTTTATATTAGTTCAATTATGATTTTGGCCGTCGTGGCAATTTTAATTTTTAATTTTGGGTATATCGATTGGAATAATTTTCGTGGCTTTAATATGAAAAATATATTGTTGCCATACGGCGTCATTCTTTTTGCCATTACGGGATATACCGTCATTCCTAAAATGGAAGATCTTTTGGGAGCCGAAAAACATAAGTTAAAAAAAGCCATTCAATACGGCACTTTAATTCCCGCCATGGTTTATTTGGCATTTGTTTTTGTGATCTTGGGCGTTTCCGGGCAGATGACTTCGCCCGATGCCGTGTTAGGGTTTTCTCAAGCCCTCAATTCTCGATGGATGATGTTTTTTGGTTCACTCTTGGGGCTGTTTGCTGTGGCGGGCGCGGCGTTGAGTTACGGCGTCTATTTTAGGGAAACACTTTGGTATGATCTTAAGTTAAGCCGGCTATCCGCTTGGGCGCTGACCGGATTAATGCCCCTGTTATTGTTTCTTTTGGGTGCCAGGGATATCATTTCTACCGTTAATATTGTCGGAGCGGTATTTTTTGGTTTTCAGGTGGTGGTGATTTTAATGATGCATAAAAAATCACAAAAATCAGAAATTCAACCGGCGTATAAAATCAGTTTATCGAAACCGTTTTATTATATTATCGGCGCGATAGCAATCTTGGGCGCCATATCGTCCCTATAGCTTAACGGATAAAGCGCAGCCCTCCGGAGGCTGAGATCGAGGTTCAATTCCTCGTAGGGACATTATATGATACAATAAAAGCAACATGTTTGGGCCATTCATCAATAAAGTCATTAGAGTTCTGGTTTTGGGCGACATTATGTTTTTCTCGGCTTTTGGTTTGATCGGGCCGATTTTTGCGATTTTTGTGACTAAGCAAATTGCCGGCGCCACTATCGCCACGGTCGGATTTGCAGCTACTCTCAATCTGTTAACAAAGGCGATTTTGCAAATGCCGGTCGCAAGATACATAGATCGTCACAAGGGAGAAAAAGACGATTTTAAATTTATGGTCGCCGGTTCAACGCTGGTCAGCGTCGTACCGTTTATCTATTTATTTGTTAGTATGCCTTGGCATCTTTATTTGGCGCAAATTGTTTTAGGCATCGGCGGCGCTTTAGCCAATCCGGGCTGGTATGCTATTTTCACGCGGCATATTGACAGGGGTCGAGAAGGAACTGAATGGACCCTCGAAAATATTGGCGTCGGACTCGCGGCCGCCGGAGCGGCCGCCGTTGGTGGCGTTTTAGCCGAAAATTTCGGTTTTTACAATTTATTTTTAATTGTCGGCGTTTTATCGCTGGTGGGGCTGATAGTTCAAATGTCTCTTTACAGCACGGTCATCGAATTGGATCATCATGGCCGCAACCATGAAAATCAACAATAAGGAAATTGCTTAAAATAAGACAATAGGGCAAGCAAAGAATACGCCGTTTAATTTGCTATCGCAAATAAAGGCGCATATTATAATAGTAATGATAAAGCGCATAGGATCGGTAAATAAAAAAGTTTTACTTCTTTTAAGCGGCGGGCTCGCGTTGTCTTTGACACGGCGGCCGGATACTTATTTTCGGATTGTGAAAAATATTGCCAAAGAATGGAAAAAAATAAACGAGCGTAGTTTAAGAGAATCTATCAAAAAATTATACCAATCAAAAATTATAGACTACAAAGAGAATAATAATGGAACAGTAGAACTTATTTTAACCGATGCGGGCAAGAAAAAAATATTATTATACGATTTGGAAAAATTAAAAATCGACAAACCGCCAAAGTGGGACAATTTATGGCGCTTGGTAATTTTTGATATTCCGGAAAATAAAAAACAGGCCAGAATGGCTATGTCGTCTAAACTAAAAGAACTGGGGTTTTATCCAATGCAAAAAAGCGTTTTCATTCATCCGTACGAATGTAAAGATGAAATCGATTTTGTTACGGAGCTATTTAATATTGTGCCCTATGTTAGGTTTTTAAGAGTGAAGGATGTTGATATAGAACTTGACCTTAAGAACAGATTTCACTTAATTTAAAATAATCTAAAATATGTCCCTTTATTTGCTATCGCAAATAGAACTACAAGTTTCGTTATTTTAATCTATGGGTGGTCACAAGCTATTGAACCAGAACATGGAATTGACTTAATGTTAGCAGACCGCCTTTTAAAAGGCGGTTTTTATTTTGCTTTTTCAACTATCTGTTTAAATACTTCCGGATATTCGCGGGCGATTTGCGACATAACTTTTCGATCCAGTTCCATGTTGGCTTTTTTCAAGCCGTTGATGAATTTGCTGTAATTTAAACCGTATTGCCTGACGGCGGCATTAAGTTGAATTTGCCACAGGGCGCGCGCCGTTCTCTTTTTCACGCGACGGTCGCGATAGGCGTGCGTCCACGCGTGAAGTAGCGCTTCTTTAGCGGCGCGCACTTTTGATTTGCGACCCCACTTAAAGCCCTTGGTATATTTTAGGGTTTTTTCCCTTCTTTTTACCGAAATTGTTCCTCTTTTTACTCTTGGCATAGTTTATTTATTATATGGCAAATATCGCTTAATTGATTTTTTATCCGCGCCGGAAATTGAAGCGTCTACATGCTTTAATCGGCGCTCTTTTCCCGATGTTTTCGTATTGAAATGGGATTGGTTGGTTGCCCGTCTCGTCAATTTGCCCTTGCCGGTTGTTTTTAATCGGCTCCGTATTGATTTGTTGGTTTTGAGTTTTCCCATGATTATTGTTTGACGATCGTCACATTAAATCCTTTTGGTTGTTTTTTCAATTCGGAAATAAGTTTTATCGGCACGGTTATCAGTTTTAAAAATTCTTCTACTTTCTGCTTGCCCAAATCGGAGAAGGCCTTTTGATACTTGGCTCGGCCTTTGAGCATTAATTCTATCTGCACTTTCAGGCCTTCTTCTAAAAATTCATCGGCCTTTTCCGCCTTGGTTTTTAAATCATTCAATCCCGCGTTAAGACCTATGCGCACCGTTTTAAGCGCGTCTCTTTTTTGTTTGGCTTTTTGTTTGCGCCCTTCTTTCTCTTCGCGGTAGGCGTATTTTCCGTAATCCATAATACGGGCGACCGGCGGCTTAGCCATGGGCGCGAACTCAATCAAGTCCAGACCCTTTTCTTTGGCCAATTTCAACGCTTCATCGCGGCTCATGATGCCGATTTGTTGTCCGGTCTCATCGGCGACCCTCAACTCCGGAGCGGTTATTTGGTTGTTGATTTTGAGTTTTTTAAGCAATGAAAAGAATATAACCGTTCAGACCAAAAAAGTCAATTTATAGAGTATATCGAGACAAGCGGAAAACTTAGTTGGCTTTGATAAACCATATTTATAATTGCTGTTTGACAGGATATCAAAAATATAGTATTCTATCTAAATTCAATTAAGAGCAGGTTTTTACTTGGTCTTTGACAAAGGAGGGTAAAGCATGGGAACCAATAAAAATGAAGGAGAAAAATTTAGGCATCTAAATATTATTTTGGATCAAACTTCTTTTGATTATTTACTCAAGATAAAAAATAATCACAGGGATTCTTCTTACACGCAAGCCATAAAGAGAGCTCTCGCATATCTGGCATTTATTGAGGATCAGAAAAAAGAGGGATTTGATGTTTATTTGATAGATCGCAAAAAAGGAATGCGCGGACAACTCAAAAAAGTTACAGTAGTTCTTTAGTCAATATCAGTAAGTGAATAGTTCTATAAAAGCCGCAGAGATGCGGTTTTTTATTTTTCAATCTAATTTTGGCGTAAGTTGATATAAGTTGGTGTAAGTTGGAAGTGGTGGAAGTGGCGAGGAAAACATTGAACGCATTAAAATCCTATCTGTCCCGGTTCTGGGCTTATTACCAATCCAGCCCAGTATTACAAAAATTACTTACATAGTATTATTTAGTAGTTCTTTTAGGAATCAAGATTATAGGGGATTGTGGCATGTTGACAATATATGCAACCTTCTGTATATTATGGCTATAGTTTTTTGGTTAGTTTTTTAACAATTTAGCAAAATTTGCCTGAAAGGAGGTGAAATAATCATGAAAAGAAACTGGAGTAAGTTCCAACCAAGAGCCATTATCGCTTCTTTAAAAAAGCATAATGGCGCCAAAGTGGGGCGCGCTTGTTGCGGTGGTTCGTGTATTGGCGGCAACTGCAAGGCCATTCCGAAAATCGCCGACGCCTTTAAATAAGGGCGACAAGCAACCCAAAACCCGGAGGGCCTCATTAGCATAGTTGCTTTTAGGCCCTTTTTTATCAAAAGGAGGTGAAGAGAAATGGAACAGATATTTATTCCAGAAAAAGTTGTTTTATATCTCGAATCTGATGAACAGACAGGAGCATTTCATGATTTAGAAAATGATAGCAGGGCATACATTAATGCCGATACAAAGGCAAAACTTGTAAAACAAAGCGTGGCAATAATACATGAGTTGATATCCGGAGGATTTGTAACTGAAAAAAGACCAAAGAATCAAGGATTAATTAAAAAGGTTAAAACTGACCCGCCACTCAGAGTAGTATTTATCGAATTAACCAAGAAATGCAACTTACGGTGCAAACATTGCTATGTGCCAGATTGCAATGATTCTATTGATTGCGCGAATGCTAAAGAAATGACTTTTACCAATATTAACAAACTTATTTCTCAAATTGATGACTTAGGGGTAATGGAGCTTCAGCTTACTGGCGGAGAATTGTTTGTTTTACCATACGCTATCTACATTATTCGGGAAGCGCAAAACAGATTGATTCCTTGTTCGATTTTCACCAATGGGACATTACTGACTGAAGATGTTTTTAGGTATATATCTGAAAATAATTATGGATTGATCTTTTATGTAAGCTTAGATGGCTATCAAAAAACTCATGACATTTTTCGAAGAAGTCCCGGAGCATTTCAGAAAACTATCAAAACAATTCATAGGTTACTTCAAATGGACTGCGATGTCAGAATTAATACCTCTATTGGCAGGCATAACATTGCTGAAATGAGCCAATTCATTCAATTTATAAAAAATGAATTTGGTGTTTTGCACAGATTGGTAACTGTAGAACCCATAGGCAGGGCTGACGCTAAAATGACTATTACCGCCCAGGAATTTGCAGATCTACTTCAAGAAGGTCGAAACTCGCTTGAATTTCTCGATAGTCATGATTCAATTTCCGATTGGGCAATCCCCGCCTGCGGGATAGGGTCGTCAATGTTGTTTATTGATGCCTATGGCAATGTTTCGTTTTGCCCCACTTTAACGCAAAAAGAAAATTCAAATTTCTTAGCCGGAAATATTAATTGTTCTTCGTTAAAGAATATTTGGGAAAAATCACCTGTTTTCAAGAAGTTTAGAGGAATACAGTGTAACACCGCAAACCAATGCCAATTTAAAGAATTGTGCAAAGGGGGATGTAGAAGTCGAGCATATCTATCAAATGGAAATATCGGTTCGCCAGACCTTGCGATGTGCTTACTGTATAATGCGAAATAAATTAAGGCCTAATCATATGCGATTGGGCTTTATTTTTTTGCCTAAAAATGCTAATATTTACCTATGAATCTACCAAAAATAAAGTTCACAGACATCCCGTTATCCAAAGAAATTGACTGGGTGCATGGTTTTTTATTTAAAGATGAGTGGGGCTGGGGGAAATATATAATCAAAAAACACCCTGAAATTAAAAAGGTATTTTCTTTTAAAACCGAAAATGAACAAGTCAAATTTTTAAAAGAATATATTGTGGAATTTAGAAAAAATAATCAGGAAGCGATAGAAAAAGGCAAAGATAAATATCAAAAAGAATGGCGGAAAATAGAAAAAGAATACTTTGAAATATTATCGGAAATAATAGAGATAGATTGGCCAAAAAACAGAAAAATAATAAAAGCCATGGCGTCTATCAACCCGATCTGCCCTCGCTTTTTGAATGATTGGAGTTTCTCAATTTTCTATAACTATAAAAATATAAATTACGCGATGGAGGTTATAATGCATGAGATCTGTCATTTTTTGTATTTTGAAAAATGGAAACAATTATATCCGAAAATGGATTATAAAAAGTTTGAATCGCCCCATATTGAATGGCATTTGAGCGAGCTTGCGGCACCAATAATTTTAAATGATTCTCGCATTCAAAAATTATTAAGACAAAGGGCGGTTTTCTATCGCGAACATGAAAAAATCAAGATAAATAACAAAAGCGCTCCGAAATATTTTTCTGATTTATACAAAAAGACCATTGAAAAAGAAAATGGTTTTGAAGTGTTTCTAAAAGAATCCTATCAAGCAATGCAAGATAGAGAAAAATTATTCAGGATCTGAATTTATGGAAGTGGCGGGAGTTGAACCCGCATCTAGGATTTTTCAATTAGATATTTCTACAGGCGTAGATTGCTTAATTTTTTCAGAAAGTTCTCTTGGAGCAATCGAAAAAAGAAATTTCCGTTTCTTCTGTAATTTCCACCCGGAGCGAAGAATTCTACGGGTTAAAGCCCAATGGTTGACACCGGTATCGCTCTATTGGACATTAAGCGGCCGATGCTGCTTAGGCAAAAGCGAAAGCAGGATTTAAGTTTGTTTTGGCAGTTATTATTTGCCTTGCCTCGAGGATTTAATTTCGAGGTTACGAGACATCCTCGGCCTGCGTATTTAATTTTAAAATTCTATCGAAGCCCTTCACCCCCTCAATTTTCAATTTTCAAACTTCTTTCAATATTTCTTTTGGATTCTCTTTTGGAAATAACAGCTCTTTTGTCGTATTTCTTTTTGCCGCGAACAATCGCAAATTCCAGCTTAATTCTGCGACCTTTATTATACACTTTCAGCGGCACCAATGTCAATCCCTTTTGCTGTATTTTTCCCAGCAAAGACATAATTTCTTTCTTATGCAAAAGCAGTTTTCTGGAACGAGCCGGATCATAATCGGCTGGCTGATTTTTTGGCTGATAGGGCGCAATGGAAGCGCCAATTAAATACAATTCGCCGTCATGAATATTGATGTAACATCCGGCCAAATTCATCCGGCCGTTTTTTATCGATTTTACTTCGGGGCCGGATAAAACCAAACCCGCCTCGAATGTCTCGAGGATTTCATAGTTAAAGCGCGCTTTTCTGTTTTCGGCGAATGTGACCATAATCTGATTCTATCAGCAGTTCCATTTTTATCAAAATTCGTTTATTATGGTGAATAATATAATGAAAGCAATCATTAAAACCCTGCTTGGCGGTGTTGTCCGTAAAACAACTCCTGATTTCGGGAGCGATATTTTGGTTGAAATTCCGGATAACAAAAAATATGGCGATTATACGACCAATGTCGCTTTTGCTTTATCTAAAGCGCTTGGTGAGGCGCCGCAAAAAATCGCCGAAGATTTGGCCGAAAAATTAAATAATGAAGGGAATGAAAATTTTGATAAAATCGAGGCTGTAAATGGCTTTATAAATTTTTTTTTATCGGACAATTATTTGCGAACGGAGCTGAATAAAATTTTGGAAAAATCCGTCAGAGGCGGACCAGTCTATGGCTGGGAAAACGAAACATCAACGAAAATACATTTGGATTTTGTTTCCGCCAATCCAACGGGGCCGTTAACCATGGGCAATGGGCGGGGCGGATTTTATGGCGATGTTTTGGCGAATGTTTTGGAGAGCCGGGGGTTTTCGGTAACGCGAGAGTATTATGTTAATGACAGAGGAGAGCAAATTTTAAATTTGGGGCGGTCAATTAAAATGGCGCAGGGATCATCTTTATCGATTCCAGGAATTATCCCTCCGCCTTCGGCGGATTCCTCGATTCCTGGAATCGATAAACTATACAAAGGTGAATATATCAATGAAATAGCGAAAGAAATTAACACGGGACTTAGCGAATCGGAGGCCGGGCAGAAAGCGGCCGAATTGATTTTGGAAGAGTATATCAAACCGGCGGTGAAAAAAGCGGGCATTAAATTTGATAACTGGTTTTCCGAGAAGTCCCTGTATCGCGGCGGCAATTATGAAAAAATAATGAAGGAATTAATGCGGAAAGATTTAGTATATGAACTGGACGGCGCCACCTGGATGAAAACGACCAAGTTCGGCGATAGCGAGGACAGGGTTCTGATAAAGAAAAACGGCGAAGAGACCTATTTCATGTCGGATATTCTTTACCACGCCGACAAGATTAAAATCAGGAAATTTGACAAGGTGATTGATATCTGGGGGGCCGATCACCATGGCTACGCGCCGCGACTTAAAGCCGCTCTCGCGGCGCTTGATATTCCTGAAAATAAATTGGAAATTATTATTTCCCAATTAGTTCGGCTTGTTAAAAACGGCAAAGAAGTGAAAATTTCAAAACGCGCCGGAAATTTCATAACGCTTGAAGAACTCATTGATGAAGTCGGAATTGATGCCGCGCGATTTTTCTTTTTGATGTATTCGCCCAATACCCATATGGATTTCGATCTGGCGCTTGCCAAAGAGCGCTCGCAGAAAAATCCGGTTTATTATGTTCAATATGCGCATGCGAGAATCGCAAGCATCTTGCGAAAATCCCAAATCCTAAATTCTAAATTCGAAACAAACTCAAAACTCAAAACTCAAAACTCAAAACTTCTTAAAGAAAAAGAGGAACTGAATTTGATCAGAAAACTTATTGAATTGCCGGAGCTTTTGGAAGAGATCGCCCAAAATTACGAAGTCCACCGCCTGCCGCGCTATGTTTTGGAACTGGCTAAAGAATTTCATAATTTTTATGAAAAACAACAGGTGATAACGGAAGACGATAATTTAACTGCCGCCCGTCTGTCTTTAGTTTCCGCCACTAAAATCATTTTGTCCAATGTCTTAAACTTGATGGGAATAAAGGCGCCTGATAAGATGTAAAGTCATGGAATTATTCAATCCTAAAACCGAAGAAAAGATTTTGGAGTTTTGGAGGAAGAACGGGATTTTTGAGAAGCTCCGGAAAAAAATAAAAGACAAAAAACGCTGGTCGTTTTTGGACGGCCCCATCACCGCCAATAATCCCATGGGCGTTCATCACGCCTGGGGCCGAACCTATAAAGATGTCTTTCAAAGATACAAAGCCATGCGCGGTTTTGATCAAAGATTTCAAAATGGATTCGATTGCCAGGGACTTTGGGTGGAAGTGGAAGTGGAGAAAGAATTGGGATTCAAATCAAAAAAGGATATTGAAAAATATGGCATTGCCAAGTTTGTGGAAAAGTGCAAAGAACGGGTGAAAAAATACGCCGCCATTCAGACGGATCAGTCCATAAGATTGGGGCAATGGATGGATTGGGAGAACAGCTATTACACGATGTCCGATGAAAATAACTACGCCATCTGGCGCTTTTTGAAAAAATGCCATGAAAAAAAACTGCTCTACAAAGGGCTTGATGTGGTGCCTTGGTGTTGGCGTTGCGGCACGGCGATTTCCCAGCACGAAATTTTGACGGAGGACTACAAAGAAATTGCTCACAAATCGATTCTCATAAAATATCCGGTAAAAAACAAAAAAAACGTCTATCTTCTGGTTTGGACCACAACCCCATGGACATTGCCGGGCAATGTGGCTGTGGCCATTGACGCCGATAAAACATATGTTGAAGCAACCGGAGAAAATAAAAAAGAGACATACTATATAATAGAAGCGGCGGCAAAAAGATTAAAATTTGACATCGTTAAAACCTTGGCGGGGGAAGAATTGGTTGGATTAACCTACGCGTCGCCGTTTGATGAATTGCCGGCGGTGAAAAAATCTTTATTAAATTATACCCACAAAATAGTTGCGACCGATTCGCGCATTTTGCCGATAAGCGAAACAGAAGGGACCGGACTGGTTCATATTGCCCCCGGTCAGGGCGCGGAAGATTATCGCTTGGGTAAAAAAGAAAAACTTCCGGTCATCAATCTGATTGATGACGCCGCGATCTATTTGGAAGGATTGGGGGATTTCAGCGGAAAAAACGCCAAAGAGCATCCGGAAATGATTATCGATTATTTGAAGACCGTTAATTTGCTTTTTGACGCTCCGAAATACATTCACAGATATCCCACTTGCTGGAGATGTAAAACCGAACTGGTCTGGAAAATGGCCGATGAGTGGTACATCTCGATGGATAAATTGAGAAAGCCGCTAATGGCGGCGGCAAAAAAAATAACCTGGATTCCCTCCTTCGGGCTTGAAAGAGAACTTGACTGGCTGAAAAATATGTCCGATTGGCTGATTTCCAAAAAAAGATATTGGGGGCTGGCGCTGCCGATATTCGAATGCGCCTGCGGGCATTTCGAAGTGATCGGTTCCAAAGAGGAATTAAAGAAAAGGGCGATTGAGGGCTGGGAAAAATTTGAAAATTATTCTCCCCACAAACCATGGATTGATAATATAAAAATAAAATGTCCGAAATGCGGCAAAAAGGTCTTGCGAATTGCCGATGTCGGCAATCCTTGGCTGGACGCGGGTATCGTGCCTTATTCCACCATGGGGTATTTTGAAAACAAGAGTTTTTGGCGCCAATGGTTTCCCGCCGATTTGGTCTGCGAGTCGTTTCCGGGACAGTTCAAGAACTGGTTTTATTCTTTAATCGTCATGAGCGAAGTTTTGGAAAAGACGCCGCCGATGAAGACCGTTTTCGGCTACGCTTCGGTGCGCGACGAAAAAGGAGAGGAGATGCACAAGTCCAAAGGAAACGCCATATGGTTTGACGAGGTGGCGGAAAAAATGGGAGTTGATGTGATGCGCTGGATGTACGCCAAACAAAATCCGGCGGATAATTTGAAATTCGGCTATGGCGCCGCCAAAGAATCGGAAAGAAAATTAATGAATCTTTGGAACAGTTTTACTTTTTTCAAAACCTATGGAATAAAAATCATGACGGAGAAATCCGACTTCGGTAGCGATAGCGGAAGAAATCGGACTTCAGATTCAAATCTTCCGCTCTTAGATAGATGGATTTTATCTCGCCTAAATAGCTTGATGGAAGAAGTGACTAAAAATATGGATCGATATAATCCGTCTTTTGCCGCAAGGGCCATCGAAGATTTTTTTATTAATGATCTTTCTTTGTGGTATATCCGGCGCTCAAGGGGCAGATTTCAAAAGCCGAAAACGGAAAAAGAAAAAGAAACGGCGGCGGGGGTTCTTTATTCGGCGCTGATTAATCTGTCAAAAATCATTTCTTCGTTTCTTCCGTTTTTGTCCGAAGAGATTTATTCTTCTTTGAAAAACAAAACCATGCCGGAATCGGTTCATCTTTGTGATTGGCCAAAATCCGAAAAGAAATTGATCAATCTCGAATTGGAAAAACAGATGGATTTTGTTCGGGAAGTTTCGGCCAAGGGGCTGGCGTTAAGAGCGGAAGCGGGGATTAAAGTGAGACAGCCGCTCGCTTCGCTCAAATTTCCAATTTCCAATTTCCAATTTTCAAAAAATAAAGAGTTATTAGATTTAATAAAAGATGAAGTGAATGTGAAGGAGATTGTTTTGGGAGATAAATTTGAATTGGATGCCAAAATAACTTCCGCGCTGAAGGAGGAAGGCGTTATCAGAGAACTGGCGCGGACGATTCAGGAAATGAGAAAAGACGGAGGATTGAAGCCCGACGATGCCATTAAAATTTATTTTAAAACCGGAGCCGCCGACCTGAAAAATACCATCGAAAAATTCGAAAAAAATCTTGGCGATGCTGTTGGCGCCAAAACGATCGAGCAAGTCGGCGGCGCGAAAGACGGGTTTTTAATCGACCGTCATTTCAAAGTGGACAATCAAGATATTTGGATCGGCATTCTTAAAAATTAGTCAAAAATGGCCACATACCAGACTAAAGCAATCATTTTGAAACGGGAAGACATTTTTGAGGCCGATCGCCTTTATCATTTGTATACCGAGGATTTTGGCCAAGTGAGGGCGATAGCCGGCGGCGTCAGGAAAAATGGCGCCAAACTTACCGGACATTTGGAGCCGTTTAACATCATCTGGGTTGAATTGATGACTAAAAAGAACGGCGATTTATTTATTACAACGGCATTGTCGGAAACCAATTTGCTTAATAATGGCGCCGTTCCCGGCCAGATATCGCTGGTCGCGAAAATGTCGCAATTCGCTTTAAAAATGTTAAGAGGTCAGGAAAAAGACGAGGTGATGTGGGATTTCATATTGGAAAGTTTTACCAAAGCCGGCAATCTTGAATCGGAGCGCGATCTTTTTTTGGAAAAATATAAATCTGATTTCGCGAACATCATGGGATTTGGCGATAATTTCGCGGAGGCGCGATATTATCTTGGCGACTTTGGCGCCTTGTGATAGAATTACCAGACAATGATAACAATTCCCGACCCTCAAAATATGCCGGAACTGTCCTCGCCGTCATTGCCTCAGGCAATCCGGTTTTTTACCCCCAAACAAAAAAGCGTTCTGGCATTTTCCGGCGTTGTTTTTTTGGCCGTTCTCGCCGTAAGCGGCGCGGTTTTTTATTTCTGGCTCACTTCTTTTAAAAAATCATTGGTGGATTTCAGCATCGCGGGACCGAACCAAATCGCTTCCGGAGAAAACGGCACTTACATTATTTCTTATTGGAACAACACCAATCAAATTCTTAAAAACTCCGCGCTCAACATTCGCTATCCGCAAGGCGCGATTATCGATGGCGGCAAAAATACCAATATCGACTTGGGCAGTATCGGCATCGGCGGCGGCGGCAAGCAAGAAATAACGATTGCTTTTATCGGGGCCGACAAAAGCATCCAAAAGTTGGAAGCGGCATTGAGTTATCAGCCCCAAAACACTTCTTCGACTTTCGAAAATGAAACGGCCAAAGAAGTGGCGATTAACGGTTCTGCGTTGAGCGTTGAGTTTCAAGCGCCGGAAAAAATTCTGCCAAACGCCAAAAATATCTATACTATCGGTTACAAAAATAATACGGACAAGGTTTTTCAAAATGTCGCCATTGAGGCAAATTTTCCTTCGAACTTCACCCTTGTTTCTTCGGATCGGACGCCGACAAAAAATAATAGCTGGATTTTAGGCGATTTGAATCCTAATGTAGAAGGGAAAATCGTAATTTCTGGAATTTTAAAAAGCGCTCAAGGCGATAATTTTGATGTGGCTATAGGGATCGTTGAAAACGACAAATTTTACAAATTCTGGCAAAACGCGTTGCCAGTCAGTTTGAGTGATTCGCCTCTCAAGTTAAATATTTCGGTAAACGATCAGGCGAACGCGACGGCCAACCCCGGCGATCGTTTGCAATTCAAAATTAATTATGAAAATAACTCCGGAGTCGCTCTTGAAAATGTTGTTTTAAAAGCCGTTCTTGGCGGATTGATGTATGATTTTGCGACTTTGAAAACCGGCGGCTATTTTAACGGCGTAAATAATACCATTACATGGAATGCCGGAAATATGGCGGATCTTGGGAATTTGCGTTCCGGCGCGTCCGGAGTCGTGGAGTTTCAAATTAATGTAAAACCGCAATATGTCATGAGAACTTTCAGGGATAAAAATTTTTTGCTTCAAGTTACCGCCGAGATAGAGACTCCCGCCGCGTCCGCCGCCGAAGATATCGCCGTCAAAATCAATACCAAAACGGAATTAAAAACCAAAGGGTACTATTTCGATTCGGCAATGAAAAACAGCGGGCCATTACCGCCAAAAGTTAATCAAGCGACCACCTATACTATTCATTGGCAGGTGACCAATTTTTCCAATGATGCTGACAATGTCATGGTGCGTTCAACGCTTCCGGAGGGGGTTGCCTGGCTTGATAAAAAATCCGGCGCCGGCGGCGCGACTTTAGAATACAATGACAGAACAGGCGAATTAATCTGGAATGTCGGGAAAGTGTCGGCCGGAACGGGAGTATTGCTTGATCCCTATGAGGTCATATTTCAGGTTAGCTTGACTCCGGCGGCTCATCAAGCCAATCTGACAGCGCCTATTTTAGGCGAGTCCGCATTAACCGGCGCAGATATGTTTACCGGAACGGACATTGCGGCAACCGCTCCGATTCTCAAAACCGATCTGCCGGATGATTCCGGTGTCGGCATCCTCAAAAGTCGCGTCCAGCCATGATAAAAAATGAAAAAGAAAATTTAATGGAAAAAATTGTGGCGCTGGCAAAGCGTCGAGGATTTATTTTTCCCGGCTCGGAAATTTACGGCGGATTGGCCGGCACTTGGGATTACGGTCCCGCCGGTTCGCTTCTCAAGAAAAATATCAAGGATCTTTGGTGGAAAGAAATGGCGCAGTTTCGCGACGATATTGTCGGCATGGACGCCGCCATCATGATGAATCCCAAAGCATGGGAGGCGAGCGGTCATGTGGAGTCGTTTTCCGATCCGTTGATTGAATGCAAACTATGTCATCGGCGTTTTCGCGTCGATAAAGAAGAAGAAGAAATCAAAGAGCACGAAGAATCGCATGACGGTAAAACAGTTGAATGGACCGAACCAAAAAAATTTAATCTGTTGGTAAAGACGTATCTTGGGGTGGTGGAGGGGGAGCAGACGGAAATTTATCTTCGGGGAGAAATCACCAACGGTGTTCAGGTGAATTTCAAAAATGTCGTTAATTCCACTCGCGTTAAAATTCCTTTCGGCATTGCCCAGATCGGCAAGGCGTTCAGAAATGAAATCACGCCGGGCAATTTCACTTTTCGCTCGCGCGAATTCGAGCAGATGGAAATCCAATTTTACATCAAGCCCGACGAGACGGAAGGCAAAAAATGGTTTGAATATTGGAAGCAAAACCGGATGGATTGGTATCTTTCTTTGGGGATGAAAGAAGAGAATCTGCGGTTCCGCGATCATGCCGATGACGAGCGGGCGCATTATGCCCAAGCGGCTACCGATATTGAATATAACAGCCCCTGGGGCTGGCAGGAATTTATGGGGGTTCATCATCGGGGCAATTGGGATTTGTCGCGCCATCAGGAATTTTCCGGCCAAGACATGTCCTATTATGATTCCGAAACCGGTGAAAAATACATTCCTTGGGACATTGAAACATCGGCCGGTGTTGACAGGTCGCTCTTATTTATATTAATAGATGCTTACAGAGAGGATGAAGAAAGAACTTATCTAAAATTAAATCCCCGATTGGCGCCGTATAAAATGGCGGTTTTTCCGCTTTTGGCAAATAAGCCGGAATTGGTTGAATTGGCCCGGACTATTTACGGCGACTTGAAAAATAAATATATGGTTGCTTGGGATGACAGAGGGAATATCGGCAAGCGGTATTACGCGCAGGATGAAATTGGGACTCCGTGGTGCGTTACGGTCGATTTTGACTCGCTGGAAGATAAACAAGTAACGGTTCGCGATCGCGACACAATGAAGCAGGAAAGAATAGCAATTGGCGAACTTGAGAAGTATGTGGAAGAAAAATTAAAATAATCTCACAATTTTAATGCCAAATTTCAAAAAAACTATTTTGCCGAACGGATTGAGAATTTTGACAGTACCGATGGCGGACACCAAAACGGCGACGGTCCTGGTTTTGGTGGCGACCGGTTCTAAATATGAATCGAAAGATATCAATGGCATTTCCCATTTTTTGGAACACATGACATTCAAAGGCACCAAGAAGCGGCCGACGCCGATGTCCATCGCCGAACCGCTGGATCGGATCGGCGGCAACTACAACGCCTTTACTAATTATGAATTTACCGGTTATTACGCCAAAGCCGATGGGCGCCATCAGGACATGCTTCTGGATATTATTTCCGACATTACTTTGAATCCCAATTTTGATCAGACGGAAATCGACAAGGAAAGGGGCGTGATAGTGGAAGAAATAAATATGTACGAAGATATGCCGTCGAGAAAGGTGGGGGATGTCTGGACGGAGCTTTTGTACGGCGATCAGCCGGCCGGATGGGATCTCGCCGGCAAAAAAGAAATAATCGCTCGGCTAAATCGCGAGGACTTTGTGAAATATCACAATGATCATTATGTCGCCCCAAAAATCGTTATCGCCGTTGCGGGCATGATCAGTCCCGATGATATTATAAAAAAAGTAGAAGTTCTTTTTGAGTCCATCAGCGATTTTAAGGGCAAAGACAAAATGCCGACGCAAGAATCGCAAACCAAGCCGGAAGTAAAATTATTTTATAAAAAAACCGACCAGACCCATATTATTTTTGGCGCCAGGGCTTATGACATTCATCACGAAAAGAGATTCGCCGCAGAGGTCTTGGCGACAATTCTCGGCGGCGGGATGTCGTCGCGCTTGTTTGGCCTGTTGAGGGATAAAATGGGCGCCGCCTATTATGTGCGCACCGGCACCGATGAAGCGACCGACGCCGGCTATCTGGCGACTAGCGCGGGCATTGACAATCGCCGCGCGGAAATAATTATTCAGGCGATTCTTGACGAATATCGCAAGATTAAAACCGTAAAAGTCAGCGGAGACGAATTGAATAAAGCGAAAGAACATATGGAAGGCGGGTTGGCATTAAGCATTGAAACATCGGATGAACTGGCGAGCTTCTATTGTTTTCAGGAAGTTTTAAAAAATGAAATTTTAACTCCGGAAGAAATAATAGAAAAAATTCATGCCGTTACGGTGGATGATATTTTGGAGGTCGCTCAAGATATTTTCCGGCCGGAAAAATTAAATTTAGCGATAGTCGGGCCGTTTCAGGATTCCGACGCCTTTGCCAATTTATTAAAAATATAGTATAGTCAGGCCATAATACTCTTGTTATGGCGGTAAACAAAAGAACAACTATAGAAATCTCGCCCAAAACCATTTTTTTGGTTCTTGGCATCGGCATTTTGGCCGCGTTGCTTTATTTCGTGCGCGACATTCTCGCGATGCTGCTTTTTGCCGTTATTATCTCTTCCGCTCTGAAGCCGTTAGTCGATTATTTGTATGATAAAAAAATTCCCCGTCTTCTGTCTCTGATAGCGATTTATTTGCTGTTTGTGGTGGTTTTTGCGGCTCTGATTTATATTCTTTTGCCGCTCATTCTCGACCAAGTGCGCGATTTTTTCCAAAATTACCAAACATATTTCGGGCAGATAGAAGAAGTGGTGGGAACCATTACATTTTTGCCGGGTCTTTCCGGAAATGTTCACGATTTACTGGTTCAATTAACGGAACAAATCCCGAATTTCGCTTCATTGCTTTCTTACGCATCGTCAATTTTCGGCGGCATCGCTTCTCTTATGATTGTTTTGGTCGTTTCTTTTTACCTCTCGCTGTCGCGCAACGCTCTGGATGATTTTTTGAAATCAATTATGCCTCCGCAATTTGAGGCCTATGCTCACGGTCTTTGGATGCGCGCCCAGAAAAAAATGGGCCGATGGTTGCAAGCCCAGATTCTTTTAAGTTTTATTATAGCGGTCGTTGTTGGTGTCGGGCTTTGGATTTTGGGAGTTAAATACGCCTTTTTAGTGGCGTTGGTCGCCGGGGTCTTGGAAATTGTGCCTTTTGTGGGCCCTATTGTGGCCGGCGGCTTGGCGACACTTTTGGCGCTTTCTCAATCAACGGCGCTGGGGTTGTATGTCTTGGTTTTTTTTATCGCCGCTCAACAACTTGAAGGGCACATTCTTGTGCCGTTGCTGATAAAAAAATTGGTAGGCCTGAATCCGGTCGCCGTTATTTTGGCGTTGCTTGTCGGCGCGAAACTCGGCGGTATTTTAGGGGTTTTTCTCGCCGTGCCGTTGGCGGCGGTAGCCGATGAATTTTTTGACGATTTGGCGAGAAGAAAATCTCTTGTAGAACATCCACAGGTTTAACTGATTGCCATGAGGAAAAAAATTCCTATTGCCGCAATTTGGGTTGCGACGCCCGGCCAGAAATTGCGTTCGGTTTTTTTGAAGATGTAATAATGGATGAATTCCTGAAAATCAAAATTCCATTTAATCGGTCGCCATTTGGTTATCCAGTACAGTAAACTAATCGCGTCCGGCAAAATTCCGAAAAAAGCGCCGATTAAAGCCGATGTGATATTCAAGTTTTTATAGAGGCCTATTAGCATTATCAACAAGATGAGTCCCGCCAATCCGTCAATGGCGACTTTGCCCAATTCTCGCCAGAATTTTTTATTTTTCACAAACCCCTTGTCGGTTTTGACGCGCGACTGGAACTCTTCGGACAAATAGTCCCAATGAGGAATCGCGTCCAAAACATAGTGGCTGGCAAGGCCGATGATGGCCGCTAAAAAATAATTTTGGGTTTCGGAACCCAAAATTCCTGCGATGATAATATGAGAAGCCAATATCATTTGATAATGGTTATTATTGTATGCTAATTTTAACGCATGAACAAGTTTTTCGTAACAACTTCCATTCCTTACGCCAACGCGCCGCCGCATATCGGGCACGCTTTGGAGTTCGTTCAAGCGGATGTTTTAGCGCGCTATTGGCGCTCTGCGGGCAAAAAAGTTTTCTTTTTGACCGGCGCCGACGAACATGGCGTGAAAATCGCGAGAAGCGCGCAAAAAGCGGGCGTGACGCCGGGTAAATTCGTCAACAAAAATACGGCCGAATTTAAAAAATTAATTCGGCTTTTAGCGATTTCCAACGACGATTTTATTCGAACCACCGATAAAAAAAGGCATTGGCCCGGCGCTCAAAAATTATGGCTGCGGCTTATTGAGGCGGGCGACATTTACAAGAAAAATTATAAAGGACTTTATTGCGTCGGCCATGAAGCGTTCGTTACGGAAAAGGATTTGGCGGGCGGAGTTTGCGCCATTCATAAATCAAAGCCGGAAGTTATTGAGGAAGAAAATTATTTTTTTCGCCTTTCCAAATATTCCAAAATCATTGAATCAAGAATTAAGAATAATGAATTGAGAATAATCCCGGCGTCGCGGAAAAACGAAATTTTGTCATTGTTAAAACAAGGGCTGGAAGATATCAGTTTTTCTCGTCCGAGCAAGGACTTGAGTTGGGGAATCCCGGTTCCGGGCGACAAAACGCATACGATGTATGTTTGGTGCGATGCTTTGTCCAATTACATTACTGCCATCGATTATGCCGAAGAAAACGATAAATTTAAAAAATGGTGGCCGGCCGATGCCCAAATTATCGGCAAAGATATTTTGCGTTTTCACGCCGCCATCTGGCCGGGCATGCTTTTGTCGGCCGGATTGCCGCTTCCGAAAGAAATTTTTGTCCACGGATTCATAACCGCGGGCGGTGAGAAAATGTCAAAGACCATTGGCAATGTTGCCGATCCTTTTGGGATTATCAAAAAATACGGCGCCGACGCCTTGCGATATTATTTGCTCCGCGAAATACCGCCGGCGGGAGACGGCGAATTTACCGATGAAAAATTCAACGAACGCTATAATGCCGATTTAGCCAAAGGACTGGGTAATTTATTTTCGAGAGTGCTGACATTGGCGCAAAAAGGAAAGATCTCGCCAATCGAAAATCCAAAGTTCGCGCTGGAAATAAAAAAGACGGAAAAAATATTGAAGCAATTAATGATTGATTTTAAATTTAATGAGGCCTTGGAGAAAATTTGGCGGCTGATCGCTTTAGGCGATAAATATATCGATGCCAAAAAACCGTGGTCATTGGATCCGAATTCCAAAGAATTTAAAAAAATCATTGGCGAACTTTTGTCTTTAATCGCGGCAATCGGAAAATTACTGGCTCCATTTTTGCCTGAAACAGCCGGCAAGATATCAAAACATATTGCTGGTGGAAAGATCGCAACCTTATTCCCGCGGTTAAAATAATATGAAGCGGCGCGGCAAACCGCCGACAATAGCAAGGCGCTTTTTAATATTGACTGATATCGGGCGGTTATTATGGGATGGGCAAGAGAAAGAAGAAAATTGAAAACCAAAATTTAATTCTTAATTTTAATCTTCATTTACTTGCGATCGCTGGTTGGGGAGGATGATTGTAATTGATTAAAGCGATTTTTTCAATTACAATGAATCACAATAAACACTATGTATAACGCGGTAAAAATTGAGAAAAAATGGCAAAATATTTGGGAAAAATCCGGCGCATATAAAGTCAAAGATAAAATAAGCGGGCGGGATAATTTCTATCATTTGGTAATGTTTCCGTATCCGTCGGGCAATCTCCATATGGGGCATTGGTACAACTATGCCCCGGCCGATGTCTACGCGCGCTTAAAAAAAATGCAAGGATTCAATGTTTTGAGTCCGATTGGGTTTGACGCCTTTGGTTTGCCGGCGGAAAATGCCGCCATTAAAAACAAAATTCATCCGCGCGCGTGGACCAATAAAAACATCGCGACGATGAAAAAACAGTTCAAATCAATAGGGGCCGTTTATGATTGGTCTCGGGAAATTATTACCGCCGATCCGGAATATTACAAATGGACCCAGTGGATGTTTCTAAAAATGTATGAAGCCGGCTTGGCGTATAAAAAGAAATCTTTGGCTAACTGGTGCCCCGAAGATCAAGCGGTGTTAGCCAATGAGCAGGTAGTGAATGGGCGTTGTTGGAGGCATCCGGACACTCCGGTGATTCAAAAAGAAGTGGACCAATGGATGTTTAAAATTACCGATTGCGCCGATGATTTGATAAAAGATTTGGACGGACTGGATTGGCCGGAGCGCACTAAATTAATGCAGAAAAACTGGATAGGAAAATCGGAAGGCGCCATCATACAATTCGCGATTCATGATTCGCAATTCATTATTCCCGTATTCACAACGCGACCGGATACGCTTTTCGGGGCGACATATATGGTATTGTCGCCGGAGCATCCTTTAGTCGAAGAAATAACAACCAAAGAACAAAAGAAGGCGGTGCGTCGCTATGTTGCCGATACGCGTCTTAAGTCGGAATTGGAGAGAATGAGCGCGGAAAAAGAAAAAACCGGGGTCTTTACCGGCGCTTGCGCCGCTAATCCGATTAACGGCAAAGAAGCGCCAATTTGGATATCGGATTATGTTTTAATGAATTATGGCACCGGCGCGATTATGGCCGTGCCGGCCCATGACGAGCGCGATTTTGAATTTGCGAAAAAATTTGATATTCCGGTTGTAAAAGTTATAGATGAAAAAGATCGCCTGATTGATTCCGGGGAGTTTACCGGCATGGCGGTATCCGAAGCGAAAGAAAAAATAACGGCATGGTTGAAGAAAAAAAATCTTGGCGATTTTTCCATACAATATAAATTGCGCGATTGGATAATTTCTCGCCAGCGTTATTGGGGCGCGCCGATTCCGATTGTATATTGCGATCGATGCGGCGCGGTGCCAGCGCCGGAAAAGGATCTACCAATAAAATTACCGCCATTAAAAAATTTTCAACCGGTCGGCGGCGGCAAATCGCCGTTGGCTCGCGCGGCAAGTTTTGTGAATACCAAATGTCCAAAGTGCCGCGGCAAGGCGGTGAGGGAGACGGATACCATGGATACTTTTGTTGACTCTTCATGGTATTTTTTACGCTATACGGATTCTAAAAATAAAAAACGATTTGCTTCCGATAACAAATTGAATTCTTGGCTGCCGGTTGATATGTATGTCGGAGGCGCCGAACATGCGGTGCTGCATCTGCTTTACGCCCGCTTTTTTGTGAAGGTCTTAAAAAAATTAGGATATATAACACTGCGTTTTGGGATATACGACGATGTCTTCCGACGGTCAAAAAATGTCAAAATCAAGGGGTAATGTGGCCGATCCGGATGATTTAGTCGGCAAATATGGCGCCGATGCCATTAGAATGTATCTGTGTTTTATGGGGGAATATAGCCAAGGCGGGCCATGGAGTCCCACAGGCGTTTTGGGCATTACAAGATTTTTGGAAAGAATATATAATAAATTTTTCACTCTGCGGGTGACCACCCGAAAGGTGGCAAATTCTAATAAAGAACTTACTAAATTACTACATCGGACGATAAAGAAAGTGGGAGAGGATATCGAAAATTTCCGCTTCAATGAAATGGAAAGGAAGGACATTTCAAAAAATAATGCGGAAACATTTTTGAAATTGCTGGCGCCGTTCGCGCCGCATTTCAGCGAGGAACTTTGGGCGATATTGGGGAATAAAAAATCAATCCATTTGGAATCTTGGCCGAAATATAAGTCGACGCTTCTTGAAGAAGGGGACTATGAATTGATTATTCAAATCAATGGCAAGACGCGCGACAAGATCAAGGTCTCAAAAAATATGGGGCGTCTCGAACTCGAAAAATTAGCGCTATCGCGCGAAATTGTTAAAAAATATGTCGACAATCAAACTGCCAAGAAGATAATTGTCGTTCCAAATCGCTTAATCAACATCGTGTTGTGAAATAGCCGTTTTTTAGCCCTGGTAGCCATATTTCGGGCGGGGGCAGACATTGAATTATGAATCATGAATTGTGAATTATGGATAATAAATCTAAATAATAAACAGTGATAGAAGAATCGAGGAAAATTAAATTATTATGGGCGTTTTAAAATGATTTTTAAATCCTAAACACTAAACTCTAAATACTAAACAAATCCCAATGATCGAAATTCAAGGTGCAAAACAATATAATTTAGAAGACAGAACATTTATGTTTGCTATGAATGTTAGGGAATTTGTTAAAAAATTACCAAAGACAATTTCCAATATAGAGGATGGTAAGCAAGTGATAAGATCTTCTGGCTCAATCGGCGCTAACTACATAGAGGCCAATGAATCACTGAGTAAAAAAGATTTTATTATGAGGGTAAAAATTTGTCGTAAAGAAGCAAAAGAGACCCGCTATTGGTTGGGATTAGTTAGTGTCGAGTCGGAAGATGAAAGAAAAAAATTAACTATGGAAGAAACTGAATTGATGAAAATATTTGGTTCGATATTGGAAAAATACAAATAACTTGTTTGGAAAATTTAATATTTGAATTTTAAAATTGTTTAGAGTTTAGATATTGGGGTTTAGAATTTTATACTTGTAATTAAGAATTATTAGTTGCAAGGCCATATCGCATTTATTTGGCTTTGTGTAAATAAAAAAACGCGATTATTTCATTTAATATCTATTTAATTTTAGCAAATAAGCGGTTAATTTAGTGATTTTAGTTCAATTTTAGTCGAATTTTTCTAAAAAGCGCCGAAGTAAAATGCTACATCGGGCTTTTTTTGCTTTATAGAAGCGCTTTTTAGGGCAATTTTATACGGGCTATTTTTAACCAAAAATTACCGCCGATATGACTGAAGTAATTTTTGGTTTTCTTACCAAAAAATAACACTTCAATTTGCTATAATTTACTTAGTGATCTGATATCAAATCAACCTGATCTGATAACAGATCAATAAGAGTAATTTGAGTATAAAACGAATTTTAGAAAATACATGACAGATAATTTTCCGGAAATAAAAAATTCCCGCCCGAACGACAGTTCAGTCGGGCGGGTCAAAGAAAATCAGCAATACATTCCGCTCTCAGAAGCCGGAGAATTTTTGGGGACTTCTCGCGATTACATGAATGTCTTGGTGAGAAGAGGAAAATTGCGCGCGATAAAACTTGGGCGCAACTGGTTTACCACGAATGAATGGCTGGCGGAATATCGGAAGCCGCCGGCTTCCGTTGTTGATGAATTAAAAAAACAGTTGGCGCTGGAGAAAGAATCAAGCATTGAAAAATCGGCGTTCAGGAATTTTGAAATTTCCAAGAAGACGGCCGATTTTATCGCCTCTCAAGAAATCGAACTTCCTTCCCGCAAACTTGAATCGGAAGAAAAATCAAAAATTCTTGAAGCGGCCAACGAACAAATCAAATTAAACGACGCGGCGCGGTTGCAAACCGATTCGGAATGGATCGGCGCGCCGAAAGCGTTATCAAACTGGCCGAGTGTAAGATTTTTCTTGACTTCCGGATTGGCAGTGATAACTTTGGTTGTTTCATTGGGATTGGTGGCGGGAGTCAATATGGGAAAATATTCCCCCTTCGGGGGATCTCCCGAAGGGAGACAAGCGGCGATTTTTTCCGATAGTTGGAAGGATTTTTCAAACGACCTGCCGGCTTTTTCAAATTGGCTCGCCTCGGGAGTCGATAAAACTATCGCGTTTTTGAAACCGAAAAAGCAATCTTCGGAATTAGCCACCGAGGATTTAAAACCGGCGGAGTCAAAAATCGCCGCCCCGGAAGAGTCCTTTCCGTCGGTCAATACTTTAGCGGACGCCGAAGCGCTGGATTCTTTTGTTGAGTCGCCTATTGCCGCCGACACGGAAATTCGAGAAGGAAAAATAAAAAGTTCCGGCGGCAGTTCGACTGCGCTCACCGCAGGGGGTAATTTTTCTGTTTTTGAGAATCGCCTTTCTGTCGTTGAGGCGAATTTGGAAGATCAGGCGAATTTTGTCGGTTCGGAATTGTCTCTCCAGAAAAAAACGATTCTCGGCGCGCTGGACGCTCTTTTCAATATCGCGAAATTTACTCCGACATATCCGCTGTCGACAATGGTGGTTCAAGGAGCTCCCGCCACTCTCACAACTTATTCAATCGCCCCCCAAGTCCAATCAGGTTTCGATCGTCTTTCGGCAACTTATTTGCATTTGGCAAGCAACGCCGAGATTAACGGATCGTTAACCGTCAAGTCCGGCGCCACTCTCAGTTCCCTTTCAGTGACCACCGACGCCGCCATTCTCGGCAACGCCACCATCGGCGGGACGCTTGCCGTTACCGGCGACACTTCTCTAAGCAATTTAACTCTTACCGGAACTCTCAACGCTCTCAACAGCCAATTTAATATGAATAGCGCTTCTTCCACTTACGCCACTTTGACAAATCTTTGGTCAACAAACGGAACAATAACGAATTTAACATCCACTAATGGAACGATTACCAATCTTATTCAAACAAACGCCTCCTCAACTTATTCCACGATTTCCGACACGGCTTGGATAAATAAATTGGCGATAACCGGCGCCGCCACTTCAACATTCAATAATCCCATAACTTCTTTTTCCGGAAATTTCATAGTCGCCGCTGATTCGGCGAACAATTTATTGCTTAATCCATATGGAGGCAATGTGGGCATCGCTTCAACTTCGCCTGCGGCCACGCTCGGCGTAAACGGCACGGTATCAATTACGAGCGACTTGACGGTTTCCGGCAATTCGAATTTTTCCAATCTATCGACTTTCGCCAACTCTTCCACGACCAACGCGACTTTGACGAATTTCTGGTCCACTAACGGAACTATTGCGAACGGGACCATTACCAACGCCTCCACCACCTATGCCACCCTTCCCACCTTCTGGGGAACGACGGGGAATGTTTCCGAACTGACAGTTACCAATTCAACAACCACAAGATTGTTCGCCACCAACGGAACCGTAACGGAATTTAATTTCACCAACGCCACGGGAACGCGACTGTTTGCGACAAATGGAACCATCACCAACGCTTCAACGACATATTTAACAGTTTCAAACAATCTCTGGGGCGATGTTTCTAAATTTTCAACATCCGTCCAGTCGCCATTGATCTGGAATAATGGAACTCTTACCGCCTCCACCACCGGCGCCAATCCGTTGATTTTCGCCACAAACAGTTCCGAAAGAATGAGAATTGATGAAACCGGGAAAATTTTTATCGCGACAACGACAATTCCTTCCGGCTATGGATTTAATATTGCCACATCAACTTTCACCTACGGCAATCAATTTATTTCCGGAGGACTGGGCGTTGGTGTTGCCACAACAACTGGCGGCGCCATTCAAACATCGGGCGATGTTTCCGTGGGCGGCAATCTTTTTGTTTCCGGCAATTCAACGACCATCGGCGCTTCCACCGCCGATACTCTGGTCGTCAATTCTTCCGTCGGCTCCAATTTAGTGCCGAACATCAATAATCAATACAATTTGGGCTCGGCGGCATATTATTGGGGCACTTTGTATATTGACACTATAAATTCCAATATGGTTATGGGAGCGTCTTCCACCCTTTCCGGCACTCAATCAAGCGACTTTACCCTAAACACCGATAATGCCACGGTTGATACGCAAGATATGAATCTGATTTTTTTCAGAGGCACCGTTCCGCCCAATGCGGTTATTTCCTGGAATTCAGCCGCCAATAAAAAGAGATTTGAATTCAATCAAGCGATGTACATTAAAGACGGCAACGCCTCTACCACCAATCCGACATTTACGATTCAGTCCGTCGCCAACCAGACCGCCAACGCTTTTCAAATCATTGACAATAATTCTGCCGCGTATTTTTCGGTCAATCCGGTTGGAAGCAATACAATGATGGTCAACGCCTCCACCACCTACGCCACTCTTCCGACATTTTGGGGCACCTTGGGAAATGTTTCGGAACTGACGATGACCAATGCCACCTCGACGAGATTGATGGCAACCAATAGCACTTTAACCAACGCTTCCACCACTTACGCCACCGTCTCCGACACGGCTTGGATTAACAATCTGGTCGCCACCAACGCCACCACTACGACATTCAGATCCAGTGGCTTAGCGACATTCGGAGGGAATGTAGGGATTGGGACCACCACTCCAATTACCACATTCGCGGTTAATGGCAACGGATATTTCAGCGACGCCTTAGGCGTTGGTGTTCTCAATACCGCCGCCAACACATTCAGAGTCGGCCAATGCGTTACCGGAGACACAAAACTTAGGCGAAGGCGAAAGAAAAAATCGAAAAAAAATTCCGATGATAATGAATATGTCTATGACGAAATAGAGATAAAAGATGCAAAAGCCGGAGACGAAATCCAGTCCCTTGACGAAAAAACAGGCCAACTGGTTTGGAGCAAGGTAAAAAGGTTGGCGTATATGGGGATTAAGCCGATTTATAAACTTATCACTTCTTCCGGAAAAACAATCCGGACAACCGGCAATCATCCGTATTTTGCGAAAATATCTGACTCGGAATTGCCAAAGAAAAAACAAAAACTTTTCCGTTTTGAAATTGACCAATCCGTTCGCGTTGAAGAATTGAATAAAGACACCATCATTGGTTTGGCGAATATCGAATTTTCATATACGGCGGTCATATCTGCGAAAGTCAAACGAAAGTTATATGAAGTGTACCGTCTCCAAGGCAAGCGAAAACAATTTGCTCCGCGCGTGTTCGCGGCGGCGATTGTCGCGACTATGCAAAAATCCGGATACAAATTTCACGATATTATCGTCGACATTGAATATCCGGGATACGAATTGGAAATCGCCAAAACTGTCAATGCCGCATTCCCCGATTTAAATGTCTACTTTGGAAGCATCGGCAAGAAGTCGGTTGCGCATTATGTTGCGTATGGGGTGCATATCCGCAGAATAAAAGAAAACATTTCTATTAGAATTGATGATTTATTGAACGCAACAAAAAATGATCCCAGAACTGTTACACATCTGAACGAAAGTCAGACGATTCGCAGCCCACTTGGATCACTGAGTGCCAGTATATCAAATGATAAAAATGCTGTCAAGAACGGCCTGTGGACAAAAGTTGAAATGCTGTCCGCCGGGATGGAGATGGCGATTGCCGGAAATAGCAAGGCGATTTGGGACAAGATAGAAACGATTGAACTTCTGCCGGATGAAGAAGTGTTCGATATTGAAATTGAAAATACTCACAATTTTATCGGCAACGGCATTATCGCCCACAACACCGCCTTCATCGTTGACTCTAACGGAAATGCGGGCATCGGGACGACCACCCCCGGTTCTCTTCTCTCCGTTCACTCAACGGGCAACACTTATCTTGGCGGCAATTTAACGGTCTCGGGAAATTCTTCTCTATATTCCGCCTCAACCACCTACGCCACCCTTCCGACATTCTGGGGGACAACCGGAACCGTAACTAATCTAACTTCTTCCAATGTTTCCATCACCGGAGGAACCATCACCGGCATCACCGATCTTACCGTATCCGACGGAGGCACCGGGGCTTCCACTCTTCTTGACCATGGCGTTCTTGTCGGTTCGGGAACCGACGCCATCACCGCTTTAACGGTCGGAACCAACGGACAACTTCTGGTGGGCTCGACCGGAGCCGATCCCGTGTTTGCCACTCTCAATTGCGCCAATGGCCTTACTTGCGCCACGGGAGCGGGAACCTTGCAGGTGGATTTTGACGGAGGCGATTCTCCCGGCGGTTCTCTCGGCGGCACATGGGCAAGTCCCACGATTGACGATTTGTTCATTCTCAACACCGGAGATGTGGGAACCGGGAGTTATACATTCCCTAACCTATCTGACCGTCGCCACCAACGGCTGGGTTAATGGAAACGCGATCATCTCCAACGCCACCGGCAACCAAACTCAATTGGCCGCTTTCAGCGGAACCAACACCATCACTCCCACCTCGACTATTGGAATGGGAATGGTCTCGGGATTGGGAACCATGGCTTCGCAGAACTCCAACAATGTTTCCATCACCGGCGGCTCCATCACCGGCATCACCGATCTAACTGTTGCCGACGGAGGCACGGGAGCGTCGACATTGACCGGATTTCTCTACGGCAACGGAACTTCTCCCATTACGGGAACCACCACGCCTTTCTTTACCGGGTTTTCCACCGTCAACGCTTCGACCACCAATCTGA